>ENA-OPWH01000066-OPWH01000066.1-human-gut-metagenome-genome-assembly--contig:-NODE-66-length-90603-cov-7.444538_pt1 | contig 90603 bp, 117 predicted proteins | sample MGYA00241506_ERZ502004 | MGnify/ENA primary metagenome ERZ502004 (study PRJEB25962, sample SAMEA2043049) | human gut metagenome | biome: human gut; feature: human-associated habitat; material: faeces... | reverse complement strand
GGTATTAAACCGCCGATATTATTTTTTCAGTCGTTATATTCGACATATTTTAATATCTGATGTCGGACTGTATCAGATAGGCCAAGACTATTGATATTTTCGTGAATAGTGTTTTTTGTTCCATATAATTGAATAGTCGGTTGACTGTCAATTAATAGGAATTTTAAGCCGAGATACCCACAACGTACCACTGATACATTATGTTTTGCACCGTCAATAATATCTATACTATTATATAACAGCGGTTGTTTATCCCACACTGTGGGGTTTATTTTAATATCAACGTTTTTGACGTTGATATTAATATTTTTAAATTTGCGAAAATCCATTTTTATCCCCTTTTCTTTCTTTGGGACGGTATTAATACCGTCCCATATTTGTTATTTAAACCATTTGTTTTTTCTGTATTTTCTGTATTTTCTGCGGTGTTTACATCGCCAAAAACCTATTATCAATCGCATTATTTATTCCCCTTTTGCTGTTTTTGTTGATGTTTTTGTTGATGTTTTTGTTGATGTTTTCGTTTTTGTTGGTGTTTTCGTTTTTGTTGGTGTCGTTGTACTGTTTGTTTTTTCCGTTGTTGTAGTCTGTTTTTTTGTGGCACGTTTTCGGGTACCATTTACATATTTAAAATCAAACGGAACATATTCTATGGTGTCACCTATTGGCAACGGTATTCTGTTTTCTGTTCGTATTCTACTATCAATGTAAACTATGCGGTTTAGCATAGCATTTTCAAATTTAATGTAGATAATATCTACATTACCGCCGGATAGGCTATCGTATGCAGTGCCTATATGAATAAATTCTGTCACATCCGAAATGTCTATCTGCCAATCACCCCCAACAATGCCATATTTGTTGACGTATTTTTTGCTATTCTGTGGCGTTTTTAGCCATTCGCGGAATGACTGACACGCAATATCTGTTTTTTCGTTGTTTTCGTCATTATTTATGACAAAAACAAATTTTTTTCCGATAATATTAATATTATCTTTTTTTATTGCGTTTGTTGCGTTTGTTGTTGTTTTTGTGTTTTTCATAGTCTTTTCTTCCTTTCTTTTTTGACCGTTTTTTTGTTTATAGTTTGTATACAGTCTGTTTTATTGACTGTATCTATACTATACTACTATTATTCTACTTTGTCAATAGTTTTTATACAATTTTTTTAAATTTTTTTGAAAAAAAATTTTATTACATTATATATACAAATAGAAAAAATCATATTTGCATACTTCAACGATAATGCACTTACAGTTTTTTCCTTTTTACATCAAGTGACTTGTCAGTTTTTGTCAGTTTTTTGTACTTCCTTCCATTCCCCAAATTCCCATATAAATGGAACTCCTCTTTTATTATTAAAATAGGGAATTTTTGAAAAACCGCCATAATAGCAAATTTTAAGCTTTACCTCAATATATGTATATAAAGGACATTTAAAAAAAATCGCCATAATAAGCATAATAAGATACCTCATTTTGTGTAATATGAAAAAACTAAATTTGAGCATAAAAATAACACCCAACTACATACAAAAGGAAGAATAGGAATTGAAAAACCTTTTATATGAGTTGAGTGTTAAAAGTGACTGTCTTAGTGCGGAAAAAACGGAATAAACCACAACTAAATCCAACAAGTCACTTTGGTAAGGATATTAATACCATTAGAAACAAACTACTAATTCTAAAGATTTTAATATCTATATACCCAACAAATAAACTTTTACGGATTTTTTATATAAACATAGAAACAGTTGTAAAGGTAAAGTCTTTAGTCTTTACTTTTGTGTTTGATTGTTTGTTTATTTGTTAAGTATATACATATTATATCTTAATCATTAATACTTGTCAAATTATATTGTTACCCTCATTTCTTACCTTCCCCCATTCTCAAAATTGAGCGGAAGAAGTAGATTAAAGAGATAGATTATTGTTTAAGCCGTCTATACTTACTATTTTGGGGCAGAAGAAATAGCACTTTTAAAAAGTCCATTTCTTACATCATTCTTAGAGTAGTCCAAAAAGCCGTCATAATCGTCTAAACCACCATATGTTTTAAGTAAGCTATATACGTTATTATAAGAGTAATTTAAGCCACTCTCATAGTCTGAAAATGAGCCGTAAATAGCAATATTTTCAGAAATATACTGATTAAGTGCATTAAGGTTTAAACAACGCACAACAATAATTTTTGTTCGGCGGTGACAAATAAAGAAATTACCGTCTTTATATATAATATCTAAATATTTGCTTACACACATATCTTTAGTTTACTCCATTCATAAATAGTTTTTGTAAAGTGCTTTTGTCTTTATCTCTAAAGCACGTTGTTATTATAACATTGAAATATTACATTGTCAAATAACACTTCACCCTCATTCATTCACAAAACATAGGGTGCAACTTTTATACCCACCCCTCAATTTTGAAAAATTTTGCGGCTAAATTTGTACGCCATTCCTCTTTATTTATAGTATACCTCATAGTAAATAGGGTAGATAATTTATACCATATAGATATATAAAATAATGAGGGTGAGTTTAATACCTATTGTATTATTTGAAATCAAAACTATTATTGCAGGCTACCTCTCTCTTTTGGTTATTTTTTGTGTACTTGACAAAACCGTAATTATAATATATAATAAATAATATGGTTATCAACATAGATAACTTTAGCACACGGCAAATACACTACAATGTTAATTGTACGTAAATTTGTCCTCTGTGCTTTTTTTATTTTTTCATTTTTTTGCATATCACAAAGATAAAATCAATAGTGATTGTTCTAATATCACAGAGATACGATTGATAGAGATTATTCCATTATCACAAAGATAAAATCAATAGTGATTTTCTATTTTGTCACATTGATGTTGTCAATAAATCACAAAGAAACAGTCAATAGTGATTATCTCATTATCACATTGATGTTGTCAATAGTGATAACTCCATTGTCACAAAGGTGCAGTCAATAGTGATTAGCACATAAATACACTAAAATAAGAGGTACTCAAACGCATTGTATAGATAATAAGGTGTATAAGAGGGCAAATAAAGAGGGCGTAAGAGAGCCAAAAAGGTGGTTTAAACGAGGAAAATCAAAGTGGCAAGGTAAGTATATAGTACAGTATATATAGTAGTAATAAGGTGGTTAAAGTACAGGATAAAATGGTGGTTAAAATGGTGCGGCGGTAAATATTTTAGGTTGATACTTTACCCCTATAAAATAGACACTTTAGTCATTACAAATAATGACCTTCCCACTGCGATTTCCCTCGTTTCATAACACTTTAAAATATAACCTCTATTTTTAACGAAATAACCTCAAAAATAGGTGAAAATGACCTCAAAATCACTAAAATGAGCAAAAATGACCTCATAATAGTGATAAATGACCTCATAAAGACCACTACTAAGGTACTAAAATAACCTCATAAAGTATAAAAATAACCTCATAAAATGGTGTTTTAGTAGTGAATAGTACCTCAAAATAACATACCTCACTGTACTAAACAGTGGTGATATACCTCATTATAGAGTACATTCCTCAAATGACCTGTCACTGCGATATTCCTCGTTTCAAGGTCATTTAAAGTACCTCATTTTGTAGTGGTTACAACCTCAATATAAAATAATACTCCTCAGGTTCAGGGTAAGTTTGGGAGAGTTTGAGTGGTAAAGGTGAAAGAAAACGGCTAAAGTCATTTACTTATTATCATTACTTTATTATTCTATCTTTAATTATTAATATTTTAAGCCGCCCTCATTTCACTTTTGACAATAACTTTAAGGTCTTTAGTTATTACTTTTAAGGTTGTTTATTTTATAGTTATCCTCTTGTTTTATTTACAAGTGAATAAATTTACCGCCGCCGTTCATTTTCATAGTACCCCTGTGAACGGCAAAAAGGCACGAAAAAAGCGGTTACATTGTAACCGCCTTGTCTGTATATTACTCTTATTTCATAAAGCCGTAAATCGTTATTTATTGCCTGTATTCATTTATGCAACTTCCTTAAACTTCTTCAACTCGTTTTCGTATTCCTCTTTATCATCTGTGAGTACAAGTGCTAAATCACTCGACCACTCATTTTTTACATTCTGTATAATCATAAGGTACTTACGTAACTTCACACGACCACCTCTTTTTAGTGTAAATTTAAGTTTTGGGTTTTCACCGATTTCGCAGAAGTAACTATCAAGTAGAACTCCCTCAAATACTTCTACATCATATCCTGTTTGGGTTAGTTGCGAACAAATTCTGTCCGCAACTTTTAAACTTACCCCCACATTTATAATCAATCATTGTAATCAAGCTCCTCTCTCTTATATGTGTTTTCGTAAGATACTCCGTTTTTGCAAACTCTGATTACGGCTTTATCTTCGCCGTAATATGATAGAGTACCTTTATTCCCTACCTCAATAACACACTCTTTGAACTCGTCTAAAACATATGAACAAAAATCTGTTGGGTGGTAAATATATTTCCCTATCTGCTCACCGTTTTTCTTTTCGATTACTGTCATTCTCATAATTAATCACTCTCATTTCATAAATAGTCTTTGTAGTTAAGGTGTCTATCTCTTAACTACAAGTATATTATAGCACATAAAAAGAAAGGTGTCAAATAAGGAATTTCCTCACTTGCACCTTTCTGCTTACCTTAAATTATATAAATTTATCTGTGTACTTGTTTAGCTCCTTTTTAACTTTTTGTATCACCTTATCATACCTCGCTACTTGAATAAATTCACAACTTCTAAAGTCGCCCTTTGTGCAAACCACAACAATTAAAGAGCCAATGTCCTCTTTTGTAATAGGTGGTCTAAGGTCTATATCACATATACTCCCGCAATTCTTATAAAAATATAGTTCATTTATAGCCTTAATGTCTATTTGTACAGTAGGTTTTACAATATAAACAGTATCAGTCATACTGCTACTAAAAATACGGTGAGCCTCGCTGTTAATACTAAGTTTTTCGTGTTGAATGTATTGCTTGAAATGTTCAAGGTTCATTTCAAAACAATTTTTATCAAATTCCTCTAAGGTACAAGGACTGCAAGGGTATTGCCAAGCAATTACTTTATGCTTAAAAGGCATAATACTACCGTTAGAGTCCTCTGTATACCATTCATTGCCGACCAATACAGCAAATACATCACAGTATTCTCTATTACTTCTTAAATAGGTAACTTGCACCCTCTCTCTTTCGTCTGGTAAAAAGCAATCAGTTAATGTCCAACTCATATTAATTATCCTCCGTTTCTGTTTCTTCTTTGCTCATAATTGTTATGATGTCCATAATCTTTTGGGTATTATATTTAATTACTTCACTTGCCGTTTTAACCGTCAAATATTCATAATTTTCTAAGTCTGAGCCATAGCAGTCCGCACCAAAGATTAAAATATATATTTCACCGATATTATAGTAATTCAAGATACTTGTTCCGTCTGTATTAATATACTTATTAATTGTATTAATACAGTCAATATCCTCTATTCTTCTTGGTCTTACCACGAAAACTCGGTCATTATCCCAACCGCCTAAAAGGTAAAACTTTTCGCCCTCGTTAGAGTATTCCCTACAACTTTGGAAAGTATTTAAGAGATAATTAATAGCCTTTTTATATTTACTTGTTTCGTCCTCAAATGGGGCGTCTGCATATTGCCAAGCCGTTACATTGTTATAGAATACATCATCATTACCATATTGAATGAAGTAGCCCTCGGAGTATTTTGCTAATGCTATATCACCTTGTGTTGTGACTAAACAAGTAGCTCCCTCTTTTGGTTTTACCATACTTGTTTTTATCCAATTATCATTCATTATAGTATCCTCCTTTTATTCAAATAAATAAGTACCGATAGTATTTACTTCGTTTGCAATTTTTTTGATAATCATTTTTTCGGTGTCATTGCTTGTGTTATCCTCACACCACATTTTAAAATCGTGGTAGCCATTTCTTCTGCCTTCCTCAAAGTAGCTTTCTACCAATCCAAACACTTTTTCCTGTGCCTTATTATGTTCATACTTTTTGATACGTTGTGCAATTTCTTTTGTGGCAAACTTATTCAATTCCTCTAACTCTGATGTAACTTCGGCGGTGTAATTGGATAGAAGATTGAAGTATACCCCAAAGCAATCCTCCGTAATATCCTTTGAGTAATAATTACAGTGAATTATAGCTAATATCACTTGTCCAATATGCTCTTCCTCAAAAAGAGGTTTACGATTTTGTTGGAAATAGCCGTTTATTATGTTTAGACAGTTAATGTCCTCTTGATTATGTGGGATAACCAAATAAACTGTATCTTTCTCATAACCGCCTAAAATATCAAATTCCTCAAGCGGAGTTGTATTGATATACTTTGTACCTTTCTCAACCTCAACTTTTTGCAATACACAATTAAAGTGTCGCACGGCATCCAAATATTCTAACCTACTATATTCGTTTGTTTGTTCCATTTTAAACTTCCTTTCATAATTAGTTCTTTGTAATCTCTCTTGATTACATTGTTATTATATCATAATGGTTAGAGCGTGTCAAATGAGGGGAACCCCTCATTCGTCACATTTAAAACTCTCTTTCAATCTGCTACCTGTTCGACTATATACCTTAAAGCATTTTAGAACATATTACTTTTCCTCGTCAAGTAAAAGTTCGGCTAAAGTATAATTACATATATTATCAAATTCATCAGCCGAATAGGTATCATCTGACTTATATGTTTCAAATGTGCTTAAATCCTCATTACAGTGCATACATTGATAAGTATATCCCTCAACTTCTGATTTTAATACAGTCGTTCCGCACCTATTACAACGTACACCCTCAACAATGTTATCCTTAACATAATTATAAGTATTCGGATATAGCTCTTTATCAAAATCTCTCATCATATTACCACTCCCTCAATTCTTCTTCTGCCAATTCCTTTAAATCGGTATTTGGATAAACCTTACCACACCCGATTAATCCCTCTATGCACCCTATAAGTCTTTTCTTAAATTTTTTCTTGGTGTACACTTTCGACATATCTATATCTACCTCGTCTACATAATCATAAGGGTATAGTGTAGAGGTATAGCCATAACCTGTATCAATTCCTCCAGCATACAACTGTACATATAACCGTGCTGTCAAGCCACGTCCTCTTGCAGTATAAATATCACTGTAGGTACATTCAATCATTATGTCAAAACACAACTTTCCGACATACACTTTACCCACAAGTTCTTCTGCACAAAAATCCTCTGCAAGTGCAAACTTTAAAACTCGTTTATATAATTTTTTCAAGTGTTTTTTCGTCAGAGTTGAATTTTCAATTAATTGTTTCATAGCTATTTCCCCTCTCTTTAATTAAACTCATACCTATAGTTGCCGTTGATGAAGTCTATTAAATTATCTGTTTCAAATTCCCTCACACCTAAACAGTCACAACTTGTTCCGTAACGATAACCAATTACACCATTTTCCCAACCATATACAGTTACACCATAATCAGTACCGTCACCGTCCTCTGTTGGCATATAAAACGTGATTGTACCGTTTGGGTTCGGTACAAATTGAGGTTCTTTATACTCTGTCATAGAAGTTACTACTTTAATAAGTTCCTCACCACTCTCAGTATAATCAAAACAAGCATAGCCTGTTCTTACTATTATAGGCTTATCTTTATATTTTTCAATTAATTCCTTTACTTCTTTAATCGTCATTTTAAATCAATTCCTTTCGTATTCAATAAGTCTTTGGTAAGTCAATCGCTTGACTGTATCTTTATTATAGCAAATACTTCTGTAACTGTCAAATGACGATATTCCTCACTTGGCACGATTTTAGGTGCTGATTATGTATCTGTAATATAGGTAATAAATCGGTCAATATTTTTGGAGCGTTTAAAAGCCGTTTTAAAGCCGTTTTAAGTGCATAGGTATATAGCTATAGGGCTAAAGGCTTTAAAGGCTCATTTTAAGGGTAATACAGGCATAAAATAAAGCACTCATACAATGATAAGTGCTTTATGCTATACTGTTTATATTTCTGATTTTATCTTTTCGGTTTTCTCTGTAAGTCTATCCATTACAGCGTAAATGCGTTTTAATTGAAAATCTCTATACTTCTCATACTCTTCCTCAAATTCTTTTAAAATTCTGATTTTTTCCATAATTATCTGTTCATCATTAGGTAAAAAATCATCTCCTCTTAAAAACCATTTTATAGAGAAGTCGGAAGTAGGTTTAAAAACAATAGTATATCTATCGCCCTCGTAACCATAATAACCCTTATCGTGAAAATCAAAACAGTCCCTTAGTTCGCCTTGTTCCTCGTTCTCATTAATAAGACTGTTGTAACCTTTAAGTGGTAATAATCGAATATCTAACTTCCTGCAAGTCTGTTGTAAGTTGCACCAATCCTCTAAAATACCACTTTGTTCAATCTTATTAGTAAGTTTTGCAAGTTTATTTTTTTCTGCTTGCTAAACGGTCATTTAAAGCAACCTCATTTTCTGTTTTAATGTTACTTATTGCATTTAGCAAATTACTATAATCATATCTTTCCATATTCCTATCCTCCTTTTGATTAGGCTACTTCGCAAAGTAGCCAATGTTCATTCTCATTGATAAATTCTTCTGCTCCGTCAGTTAAAGAGTCCTCATAGTCGTCAATAATATCGTCCATATTGTATAGCATACCATTTTTAGTAAGTTCAGTATATTTGACTTGTAGCTTTTCGGCTACTTTTTCAGTTTCCTCACTCGTCATAGCTAACACTGAAATTCCTGACATTTCGTCAATGCCGTTTGATGATATAGGACAATTACATATCTTGTCACCTCGAACTGCAACAATTTCATTGCTTGCGTTTGTTCTTACCAAATAGTATCTTGTTACTTCTTTCATTTTATTTATCCTCCTTTTACATCATTAGATAAACTATACGTCCGTCATCTAACTCGACATACTCACCATTTTCTTCAACTAAATCCTCACCGAACTTTTCATAGTTAAAATATCTGTCCATTATTTTACCTATACTTTGTAAGTGGTAACCCACATTCAAAGCCTCAGTTTCACCCAATTCATAATAGTCCTTGTATATAACTCCCACAATGGCTCTATCTTTATACTCATAAGGGTATGCGTCAAATATATCCTCAATATCTTTATCTGACAAGTTCCATTGTTCTTTCAAGTATTCTTTTTCGTCAGCCACAATCTTTTCAAAAAACTCTTTGCCCTCGTCACTCTGTAACTTCTTAATAGCTTGCTCAACTATCGGCTTTGAGTTTTTTACTAAATGCTCAAAGTTGCTTAGTATACCCTTTGATACTCTTATATAATCGCTTACTGCATTATACTCTTCCTCGGTAAGCACTGTTTCTATGGTGTCATAGTTAGGAAGTCCACGAGTTGAAGAGCCATAGAAACAGGCACCGCAAGTATTAAGATGTAGAACACCCTCTCTATACTCTGCGTCAAGATAGTTACAACAATCTCTGTTGTCTTTATCAATTTCTCTAAACATAAATATTGTCATTTTTATTACATTCCTTTCGTATATAGTTTCTCTCTTAACTTACAAGTATATTATAGCATACATTTCAAGCACTGTCAAATAAGGAATTTCCTCACTTCAAGGTAGAAATAAAGGGCGGTATAAAACCGCCCGAATTGTTATTTTATAGTTGCCTTAATCACCGTATTTTCCTCACTGTTTCCGTCTATATGGACTGGTAGAATAAGAGCGTAACCATATCTATTTTTAAAGAATATACCACAAGTATCTTTCTTATCCTTATCCATATAAACCTCAAAATCTTCGCCGTCATTTAATATAGATAGTGATATATCAAGTAAAGCCGTATTAATGTAAGTTTCCTCAAATTTTGAAAATACTGTTGTATTATCTGTATGCAATATTTCTTTTTTCAAAAACTTGTACCCCTTTAACTTAGCCTCAACTTTATGTTGTGCAAAGTTGAACTTTCCGACATACTCGAACTTATCAAAGTCGCTCATAATACCGACTACATTAGGATAAGGTCTTTCCTCATCTTGAGGAGGTATACCATTCGGTTGTTCTTTTGTAAGTACAATAGAAATGCCGTTAAGAAATGAGTAGTATTCCTCATCTTTGTATTCAAGTAATTTTGGTCTTTCAAGATGTTGTCGTGATAAAGGTTTTGTATATCGTGTAGGTGTTTCTGCATATTTCTTCATAGCTGATAACCTCTGTTTGCCTGTAACAGATAAACTGCTTTTATACATTTCGCTTTCCAATTTAAGGCGAAGTCCCTCTAAATCATTTTCTTCAAGATATTTTAAAACTGTTTCTGCTTTCATAATTAGTCCTCACTTTCATTAATCAAAATCAATCATTACAACTTGTCGCTCATTCAGAGCTTTCTCAAAAATCGCCTGACTTTCATCTGTGGTATATTCTAACTGTAACCACTTGTCTAAGTCACTGACATCATACATTTTCTTTGCAACCTCTTTCAGCCATTCACTTGGTACTGCAAACACAAAAAAGCTATAATCAGATGTATTATATTCTTCCTCGTCAGCAAATGGCTCAACACAAAGAGCCTTTAAATCTTTGTGGTCGCTAAATTCCAAATAGTAGTTATCCCTCACCACTTCTCGGATTTCTGCCTGTGTCCATTCCCTGTTAAACACGATACTCATATTCTTTCTTCCTCTCTTTTCTTCATATATTCTTTGATTGCCATTCTTGCATAGCGTATTGCCCTCGCACCTGACAAGCTGATATAATTGGTGTCGTGTAACTCTTGCGACTTGTTATTTATATAACCTGTCAGAGATAAAATACTTTCTTCCTCGTATTGTGTATAACTGTTGCAGTCGGTGTATTCTACACACCAAGCCTTTCCTTCCTCACAATCCAAATAGATGGCTGGGAAGTTGCCACGTTTTTTAATAAGGTCGTATTCCCTTACTGCCTTACAGATACTTTTTTCATCTAACATTTTTTCAAGTCCTTTCGTATTTAATCTTTTGTCGTCATCTCTTGACTACATTTATATTATAGCACATATCAAAGAGAAGTGCAAATAGAGGAAAATCCTCTATTCGCTATCCAATCCGTTCTCTCTTGTATAACTCGACAATATCATCTTCTGATAGCCCCTCTTTTTCAGCTAAAGCATAGTCAGTACAGTCCTCAAACTCTGTAACGTGGAAACAATAAGGACAGTCCTTTAAGCAATCGGTACTATCACAATATTCCTCAATCGCTGTTACATTCTTAGTGTCTGCATATTCTTTTTTATGTTCATACCACCAATCAAATGCTTCCTCTCTTATCCCTTGCTCACGCATTTCTTCTGACGGTAAGTCAAGCCATTCTCTTACTGTGTCCTCGTCAAAGGCAAGCAGGTCATTTATATCAGTGTCTGTGCAACCGTCAGGGTACAAGTCCTCCAATATAAACTCTAAATCATCAAGTTTGTCATTATCACGAATTTCATTATAGAAATCCACTGCTCCTCCCCACGGCTCAAAGTCGCCAAACTCACATATAACTTTTAAACTCATAGTAAATACACACCTTTCATAAATAGTTTATTTTTCACAATCTTTCCGACTGCACTATTATTATACCATATATCAGAAATTTGGCAAATGAGCAAATTCCTCACTTTATCTGAATATTGTATTAAAAATACTATTAGCCACATTATTTAGTATCTTTGCATTATTAATTTTAGCATTTCCCTTTTTTGGCTTGTTTTTTGGCTCTTGCGGTGACCTTTGTACCGTTGGCACGTCATTATATATCACTGTATTTTTAAGCGGTTTACACCCCTTAAAAAAGCCGTCACAATGTGTTAAATCGTAGTTAATACGTTCATTATTATTTAATACAGTCAAATCGCTTTTCGGCGGTAAAATAAAAGTCTTTTCGGCTTGTTGTGGTATACCTTTACCGTTTAAACAAGACACCACTGCTTGACCTACTCCCATATTATATAGACATTCCTCAATATCTAAGTTTGGGTTTTGTCTGAATGTTTGAGCCGTTGCCTTTAGATTACTTAATTCCTTTTTAGTGTAAGCCCTCACTGCATGTTGTATTCTGTTTGAAAGTTGGTTTAAAATACTGTCGGGAATATCTGTAACATTTTGAGATATAAAATACACACCAACACCCTTTGAACGTATCAACTTTACAACTTGTGTTATTTTTTGCGTAACACTTTTAGGCAGTCCCTCAAAAATCAAATGACTTTCATCAAAGAATAAACAAAGTTTAGGTTTATCACAATCACCTACTTCCTCTAATTCGTTATATAACTTATTCAGTAGCCATATAATGAACGTGCTATATAGCAATGGTTCTCTTATCAGTTTTACGCAGTCTAATATACTTACTACTCCCTGTCCTCTCTCGTCCCTGCACATAAGATATTGCAAATTAAAAGGCTCATCACCGAAAAGACTTTCACCCCTCTGTTGCTCCAATCCCAGTAAGGCTCTTATGATAGAACTTACAGATGAAGAATGAATATTTCCGTAGTCCTCAGATAAATCTTCTTTGTTATTCACAACATACTTTATTACTTTTCGTAAGTCGGATAAAGTATGAAGTTTAAAGTTTTCATCTTGTGCGACTTTAAAGATAATGTTTAAAACTCCGCTTTGTATGTTTGTGAGTTTTAACATTCTTGATAACAAAGGAACTCCAACTTCCTCGACTGTCGTTTTTATACTCATTCCGCTCTCTTTGAATATATCCCAAAAGGCACAAGGAAAAGCCTCAAAAGCAAAGTCATCTATTTTCATTGCCTTTGCTTTACGTTTAAATTCTTGATTACTTCCTTTCCTCGCTATACCACTTAGGTCACCTTTCATATCCGAGATAAAGCAAGGTATACCTTGTTGAGATAAACCCTCAATAATAACCCTTAGCGTTACAGTTTTACCTGTGCCAGTCGCTCCTCCGATTACTCCGTGACGGCATAGCATATTACTGTTAAGCACTATGCTTTTACCATTTTCGGACTTACCTATTAAAATTTTACCCACAGTTTCTTGCACTCCCTTTTAGTATTTAGTATTAGTTATATTATATCATATTATATTGCTTTAGGTATTCTTCCGTAATTTCCTCACAATCGTGGAACTCACATAGTCCAAGTTGTATTGCAATACCTTTATTAATTTGCTTTTCAAAGTCTTTAGTAATAAAGCCGAGTTTCTCCTCAATATTGTTCTTTGAAAGCACCGTCAAAGTTTCACATCTGACGACTTGATTTTTAAATAAAAATTCACCGTCAAGACTTACCACGTTCTCCTCTGTAATGGGAATGTGCATTGGATAATCTCTGTTGTTCACACCAAAGTAAACAACATTCACAAAGTGATTATTTACATTATTCCAACTGTTTGAAACAATCACCCCTTCCCTCATATACCCACTTTTTGTTATTGTTCTTATTATATCACCACGTTTAAAAGTCATTACAGCTGTCCTCCATATTGTTCTTTATTTGCGTTATAGAAATCTAACACCATTTCCGACAAGTCCAACTCCTCGTCAATCTCTGCTTTAGTCTTGATATACTTATCAATCATATCAAAAATATCTTTTTTGCCTTCCTCAAGTTCTTTAATAAGTCCTTCAATTATAGGACTTAATACTTCTCCCTCAATTAATTTATCGCTCATTTTTTATTGCTCCTTTCAAAATCTTACTGATTAAAATTATTAATAATATTGTCATTGTTTACCCTCTAAGCAATCTCTCTTAGTGCGTCAAGTTCTTCCTCGCTGAATAGCCTTTCAACTTTTGCATACTCATTTACACACGCTTTCCATATCTTGCGTGACTGCTTATTATAACCGCCCTCAAAATCATCATAAATATCAAAGCCGTAATCCTTACAGAAATCCTCATAGTCATCACAAGGATATTTTTGCAGACAAGCTAAAACATCATAAGGTGTGACCTCACTTCCCTTTAGGTTTCCCCAAAATGTGACAAAGAAATGACTTTTTCCCCTTGATACACATACACTGTATTTCGGACGAGGTGTGTCCTCATTCCAAAGAGGGTTGATGAAATAACCCTTGTAGTTTATACTTACTTTTGCACCTGTTTCAAACAGGAATACCTCGGTAGCTTTTTTGTATTCGCTCTGCTCTATTAATATTTTTACTCTTTTTTGTAACTCAGTCATTTTTAATCGCTCCATTCTATCGTTTTATACGGCTTTAAAGCCGTTACCTATATATTTATATACCTAAAGGCTTAACAAGGCTTTTTATAAGCCTTGTACCGCCTTATCAATCTTTTCCATTACATCACTTTCAAGGGTATCGGCGTAAGCCTTTGCTCCGTATGCTTTTAACAAGTCCACAACTGCATTTTTTATAAGGTCTTTACACTCCCTCATAGCCTTTTGTGACTTGCGTTTTACTGTTTTAATGCACATTGTTTTACAGTCTGTATGAGGTGCATAGTTTTTGCAAACAATACCATTACCACAATCCTCAATACTCATAAATGTGGTGCTTACATAATAACCTTTTTGGCAATTCCAATTCTTGCCGTTCTCATAATCAAAGGTTACTTCAAGTGTAGTCTTGTCATTTACCTTTTTAGTTAGTCCACTTCTTACCATAAAAATCTCGCTCATAAATAGTCCTCCATTCATAATTAATACTTTGTTTTTACATTGCTTTTAGTGCGGTGCATATTCCAACACCTATTCCGAACATTAATAGTCCGACTGTTACCATTTTTTATTCACTTCCTTTCCGCTTGTCCTTTCCGCTTGTCTATGCTTACATTATAGCAAACTCTTTAACCATTGTCAAATAACGATATTCCTCACTTGGGAGGGAATGTGTAGCTTATGCTACACTATCCAACTCCTTACTATTTGGGTATATCATCTGTACTGCTTTTTTAGCTTTAGCACTTGCATATAAAATTAAGTGCATATCATTCTCAAGTGCTTTTAACCAACTTTGAATATATGCACTTGAATTATCAAAAGTTTTTTCACTGATGTTTAACATACTACATAAAATAGCACTTCCTATTTCAGCGACAAGCTCCTCTCTTGCATAAGACTTACTTCCAAACTTTCCTCCCATTTCTCTATTTAATCTTGACTTACTTCCTGTACTATGAACAAGTTCGTGGAATAGTGTAGAGTAATACTCCTCGGCACTATCAAACTGCTCCATAGGTGGCACGTTTACCTTATCGCAATCGGGAATAAAGTAAGCACTGTCCTCATTATCGTGACTGATAGACACATTATAACTACTTGCATAATCATTTACTACATTTTCGCAAGTATCTATTTTAAATATGCTGTCATTTGTTGCGTGTTTTCTCTTGCTTTCCACTCCCTCAACATCATTTATATTAAACACTCTATAATACCTTAATACCATATGCGATACTTTTGACTCGCCCTCATTTTCTTCATCTTTAACAACTTTTGCCGATTGATAATAGACTACTATATGACTTTTTGCACCTTTGTGCAACTTTGCACCCTTTATACTTTGTATCTGTTTAAATGTAAGATACTCACCACCGCCCAAAAGTAATCTATTAATTCCTCGGTACTCTTTTTGGGTTACATAATTAATAGGAGGGTTACAAGACCAAGACTTGTGCCAAGCAACCTCACCCTGCTTTAACTTTTCTATTATTGCATTTGTAACTATTTCTGCAACCGTCATTTTAAATCAATTCCTTTCGTATATAATATTTATATGTTTCGTCAATCGCTTGACTTGCTTATATTATACATATTGATAAGGCACTTGTCAAATAAGGATTTCCCTCATTCCGCTTAATTTTTGACTTCAAAATATTCCTCATCTTCTCATTCCTCATTTCGTCAGGTCAAGTCGTTTTACATATTCTCCCAAACAGAAAAAAATTTTCCCCCATATAGGCTCGCTGTCCTCTTTAGCCCCCATAATAGCAACTTTTTTGTTTTCCTCACTATGCACACGGGGCATACGAAGCATAGACAAAAAATTTCTTTTTTTAAAAATTCCAATCCTCTAACGCCCCCATAATAGGCAATTTTCGGTTTCCCTCATTGCTCACAAAAAGTTTGCCGAATTTTTTTTGCAAACAAAAAAGAGCCTGAATTTTTTGCAAACAAAAGAGCTCGAAATTTTGCAAACAAAAAGAGCACCGAAATGGTGCTCAATTTTTAATTATTATTTGGGTCTGTTGTTGGCAGGTCGGAGCATATGTTTAATAACTTAAAGAGAATTTTATTCGGGTCATTTACATCAACAGATAAATCAACTGTTATATCTTCAATCTCCAAAGGCTCTTTGAGGTCAATGTTATTATCCTTAACGTATTGATATATTGTGTCCATAAAAGATTGAATTAACTTATAGGTTACAAATGATAAATCCGTTTCATTATCCAACTTTAAGTCCACCTTTTTAGCTAAGGTTACATCTCCGTGTAACTTAACTTCATATGTTCCCCTTACAATCGTAGTATCAAAGTTCATCTTCTTACACTTACCCCTTAATTCTGCAATCATTCCCGAAGTTGCAAGTTTATATCTTTTAGGTACAACGTGACTAAATAATGGCTCTCTTACTCTGCCAAACATATCACATACCGCCCAAAGTTCACCATCTATAAGTATTACCAGCATTTCATTTATCCAGTCATCATAAGCAAGTAGTTCTTTGCGTTTTTTTATATGCCAAAAATGGACAGGTTGTAAGATATGCACAAGAAACACTTAATAATGAGTGTGTTAAATCACAACTACTGAATATGCAGTAAGGTGAACAATCTGATATAAGTCCATAAGTTTCGTGTATATATCTTTTAAACTTGTCACAATAGGGTTTTATTACCCCTTTTTCTATTGCTTCACCTAATGACAAAACTTCTACTTTACTCATTTTAATTTCTCCTCTCTGAACAGGGGGGGTGCAACTTTTCTATGTCCTCATTTTCACCAAAAATTTTGGAAAATCTCTACGCCATTCCCCTCAAAAGAGGGGGGGTGGAACTTTTGCACCGTACCCTAAAATTTGTTATTGCTTTGTTTGCTCCAGTACGCCATATGTGTACTTCTTTGCGTTCTGTTTCTTACGATAGTCACTCAATTCTTTTATTGTGTTGCAAGCTGCAATATAGTCTGAACGAAGTATCTCAAAATATATCTTATTAGTTACTTTACCGTTTATAAGTTTTATAACACAATGCTTTACCCCAATTATCCTACCACCGTACTTGTTTACTAACTTAAAATAAGTCTTTCTGATAGGGTTATCTTCTACAACTGTAAATTCAAGTCGGTTATGATTAAACTTTAGGAATATATCATCAATAACCTGCCTTAAATCTTTGCCAAAGGTGTACTTATCCTTTGGGTCATCTGAAAAGTTTACTGCCCCAAAATCATCTACATAATCGGCGGTACGGCATATACTATAATGTATATAACCTATGATTTTACCGTCACTGTTTATTGATACAAAATTTCTACCGTTCCAATCGCCGTTAGGGTCAACCGAATATGTACCCCTGTGTGGGCAACAAAAGTAATACGTATACTTAGGGTCATACCATATGTTATATAGCTTCTGATTTAGCTCGTCTACATACTTATCTGCTACATCAAGCATTTTTATCACCTCCACAAGCCTGCTCTGTAATTAACATCAGTATTTCTATGGGTACATCAAAACCTACCAAAGTACCGTCAGGGTACTCTTGACATATGATTAGACTTTTATCTGCACCTAAACATAATTTAAGTACATCTATCACATTTTCCGTTTTATTTCTGCGTTTGTAAGTAGAGATATGTGTGATTTCATCTACGTCCGTTAAGATAAAACCACGTTGTTCAAGTCGTATTTCTGCAACGGTAAGAGTGTTGACCTTTTCTTGCAATACTTCTAACTTTTTATCAAACAACTCTCTGCACTCAACAACTTCATCAGGTAAGCAACCTGTTGATGTAGGTTTAAATAAAGCCATAAATGGGTGACATTCTTCAAGAGCATTTAATTCAACTCTTAAATGGTCGTATTCATCTTTAGTGCGTAACCATATATCTTTAGTGTATACACATTTAGTATTACCCAAATATTCAACTTTCCAACCTGCTTTTTCAAGAGCTTCATCATACTTATCCCTTAGCATTTTTCATCATTTCCTTTCGCTTTTTATTGAGTAAATCAAATAAATCTCCTGTAATTGCAAGAGGGTCTGAAAGTCCATCACCGTCCCTGCTGTACGCATAAAGATAACTGTCAAAATCCCATTCAGTTTTCACTTTCAGTATAATTATATCTGTACGATTAGTTACATTTGACATTCTTCTATATTCTACTAAATCCCTTTCAGAGCGGTATTTATGAAAGTCCAATGCTTCTATTGCAAAGTCTAACTCTGTATAGCTACCTTTAAATTTAATCAATTCTTCCAGTTTAGCACAAAATAAAGAATACTCTTGCGGTGTAGGGACAAGGTTGAAATATTTGGGGTCATTGACGTGAACATTAACAGATATACTTGTTTCATCAGTATCAACAAGATTTAAAACTACTTCAACCGCTTTAATATTTGTATCATCAATGTTCTTATAATAGGTATAGTATTTAGCCGTTTCTGCTCCCTTCGCCCAACCATTTTTACTTAACTGCCCATTTATATCCATTCTTTTGTTCCTCCTTTTGTTTCTCCTCTAACTCTAACATTTTATATACAAATAAAGATGTATCGCTAACATATAGAGTAAAAGCATTTGGATATATACCCTTAAAGCCTTTCCTGACTTCTATGTTAATGCTATTATTTTTAATGTCAAGTATTACTTTCGCTTCCGCAACATCTCGTGGTGCATATTCATAGATAGCTGTTGTCTTATCACCACCTGCATAAATAAAATGGTGTTCTTCAAGGTGCTTATCAATATGACTTAGCTTGTTACAAATTTCTTGCAAAATATATGTTTTTGCTCTAAATATCTCATCTATATCTTTGGGAAGATGGTAGAAACTATCGTCCCTGTGTTCATTAGTGTGCAAAGTGCAATGGTAAGGGTCAATGAAAACTTGTGGGGTAAGGACAACTTCTATTGTACCTAAATCTTTATAGGGTTTAGTGTATACACGTTTAAAGTTACCTGCACTAACCAACTTAAACCCATTGTTTTCAATAAGTAAATCATACTTATCTTTTTTCATATTATCAACTCCATTTCTTATATTATAACTTCTTATATTAATCTTGTCAAACAAGGATATTCCTCGTTTATACTATTCACTGTTCAAACACTCTCCTATAAATTTTACTCGTTAAGTCTTGTTATACAGCTGCAAAGTGACGGTATCATATTTTGAAATTCAAGAAGTGCTTCGTGTGCTTTATCGGCAGATGAAAAATAAACTTGATTAAAGTCCCTAAAACACCAAGTAGCCGTTAATGTCGGTCTATAACCGTCTTGTGTCACTTCAAGTGTGATATAGTGTTTAGAAAAATTTGGGTCATTCCAATCATCTGTTGTGATAGGCTTATCATTAAGTGCCTGCCATTGACGTAAGCAATTATAAAATGTTTGGATATAGGCAATATTAGTACATAGCTTTTCAGAATTAAAGTAATTACCTACTTCCACATATGCTTCTACTGTTTCAGGTACATTGTCCTGACAACCACGGTGAGAATTAAGTGTATGGTCTATATACCAAAAATAAGACTGTGTATCTGTGTCCACTTCGTAACCTGTTTTGGCATTGTCCGACTCTTCATACAAAACTCCATTAAATAAAATTTTCTTTTTCATAATTATCTTCCTTTCTTGTCAAACTTGGATATTCGTTTGTTCGTAAACTCATTATAGCATAAAAATAGAGGTATGTCAAATGGAACATACCCCTCACTTTTATTCATCAAAATCTAAAGTGACTACTTCGTCAGGCTCTGTGATTTCTTTACTTTCCACTTCTATAACATCTTCATCACTTGATTTATCTTCTGATTTTGAGTGCATATTTGCGAAAAGTTTTTCAAGAATACCTCCACCTTGTGGATTGCTTACTTGCATTGTTTCATTGACTGTACCGTCAGCTTGCATAGTTCTTGTTTGACGTACAACTGTCGCTGAACGGCTGTCATACATCTTCATTAAGTTTTGCAACAACTTTGTATTTTGGTCTATCAAAGCCGTTACATCAGCGTCCACCGTACCGTTGATAGTTTCAAGCAACATAGCCTTTTGCATACGAGATATGTTATGATTAACCATACCCTGCATTGCTTGTATAATATCATTGGCATTTCGAGTGTCAAAACCACTAAATAACTTGTGGTAGGCACATACATACCCTGCTTTATATTCAGGACATTTTGCTGCTGCTAAACAAGTGTCACAAGCGAATTTAGGGAATTTCTTAGAATATATGTTTTTAGTCTTGGACTTAACAAGTTGCGACCCTTTAATCAACTTACCTGTTTTCTTATCTCTTATTGGAACAATATTCATTTCCCCAAAAATTTCGTCATCAAGCTCATCAATTTCAGGAGCGGTTTCACCGTCAGGTAAATAACCACCTAATTTTTCAATGATGTTCTCTCTTGATAGCTCAACCTTTTCGTATTCGGTGTCATCTACATATTCGTCACGCTCTTTAACTATTCGGTCAAAGTTTGTCCCCTCAACTAAAAGGGTATCTCTTTCGCCTGATAAACACTCTTTGTAGAATTGAATAAGCTCCCTTACCTTATCTTCGTCATCAGGTGTCATTTTATTTACGTACTTGTCGTGGAGATTGTTAAGGGTGTCAATATTCTCATTGAGATACAAAGAATGTAATGACTTATATTTAGGGTTATCCCAGTTTAGGAACGCAGTCATATCCATAACTGTATATGCTACTTCCGACATATCATCTCTTTCGGGATTGATATTCATTTTCTTAGCATAGGCTATTACTTCTTCTGTATTCTTTTCATTTGACAACACCCATTCAGCTGACGGAAAGAAGTCAGGAGGTAGATTATTTATATCCACCTTAACCGCCTTTAGCTTCTGCCAGTATTGTAGGTGCTTTATGCACTTAATAACGTATTCTTCTGCCTGTTTAAAGGCATACACATTGACTTTGATAACTTCGGGTTCATTATATTCGTCCAACTTCTGAAAATCAACATCAATAGGATAGTTTTTGATTAAAGGAAATGCTTTCTTTTCCCAGTCAACTTTATCTATCTGTTGTGTTTTCTTGCCGTTGAATATAATTAATCGACCATACATCATACCAGCTTTCCACGTTGTAGAGTCAACTGTATAAAATGGTAACTGTGCCAACTCTCTTATCCTTGTTACACCAAATCCGTGTACAAGGGCACCGTGTTTTTCAGCCGTTCGCAACATATCAATACAGTTATCAAGATTAAATTCCTTATGGGTATCAGCAGAGGTAAAACCAACATAAGGGTATCTCTTACAATAGTATTCCCAGTTATCAGAGCTAAAGCCTTCGTGATAAACGAAACAAACAGGTACTTTAGTTTCAGCCATAAACGGCTCAAAATACTGTTTATTCCACTTCTTAACCATTTCAGCTCCGACAAGGACTTCAATATCAAGGTTTGCTATTGCAAATATATGTTCCTTATGCTTTTCAGCCCACCTTAGATATTTTTCAATATGCTTTTCCCAATCCTCAATGGTGTATTCTTCAAACTTCGGGTCTGTTTGAAATGTAAAAGCACCCGAGTCAACCATTAAATGAATATCGGGATATTTGTCAAAAATATCCCTTAAATTTCTGCCTGAAAGATAGTGATATGACATAAGAAAATTTCTTATACCTGAATTATAACAGGCTTCAAGATAAGCTCCATACTCTACACCTGAATAAAAGAATGAGCAATCCCTTGTCGTGTCCATAATGTCCTTTAAAGAGTAATCTTCTTGTTTAGGTGTATCATTTGTTGCTTTAACTTCTTCACCGCTTGTAGCGTCATTTAGAACGTTTACAGGCGGTGTATCATTTTTCTGTATCTTTTTGAATTTTAGCTTTGCCATTACGCTCTCCCCTTTCGGCAATAGTTTTAGTTTTACAAGGTTTTTCTGCACCCCTTAGCTCAACACAAGTATGGGTGCAAACCATTGTAACTTTCAGATATTTAGGACTAAGTAATTTATCTAAGCAATCTGCTATTTGTTCAGTTAGATTTTCTTGCAAAGTAGGTTTTCTGCTTAAAAAGTCAACTAAACGTGGTATCTTACTTAGTCCAATTATCTTGTCACTCGGTATGTACTCAACCGTCACCTTGCCAAAGAAAGGCATTAAATGATGTTCACACATACTTTTTACACTTGTCTTTACCTTTACAGGTGTGCCATAATTATTACTCTCATAAGGGAAAGTGGTTAAACTGTTTACAAATTCATCTACATTTTCATTTATGTTTTTAAACAGCTCATTGACATACATTTTAGCCACTCTTTTAGGAGTGTCCTTATTGCTTTCCGTGGCTTTTACCCCTAAAATGGATAAAATTGCGTCTATACATTCCTCAATCGCTGCTACTTTATCATTGCTCATCTAAGTCACCCCTTAAAGATTTATCTTGTTAGCTTGGCTACGGTTGCTGGATTGTTATGTTTGCTATTGCGGTTTTTACCTAAAACCTTATTATTTATATCAATCTCCGACTGGATATAATTTTTTGCTTCCCTTAAACGTGTAGGGTCTTGTTGAATACTCATAGCTTCTCTTAAAATTCTTGCGTCATTCGCAATTTCCCATTCGGGTCTTTGAGATGTTGTTTCTATTTCTGACATATTACTTACCTACTTTCTTAGTAATGCCTGCCGTTGCTGGGTCATTACTTCTGCATTTATTTACAATGCTTGTATTAACTGAACCAACTTTAGCTGGGTTAGGTTTTGTACTCTGTTTAGCAACCTTAGTGTATTTAGCAACTGGTGTCTTTTGTGGCTCAATTTTATTGTGCTGTTCATACTTTACGCCACCGACTACTGCCTCATTTTTAGGGTTGCCTTTCTTTTCGTTATGCACTGAATGTGCTTGCTTATAATTCTTATCTGTTGCTTGATTAGACATAATTAAAATTCTCCTTTCTGTGCAATAAACCCCACTCACATAAAGTGAATGAGGTTTAGCTTTAATTAACCATTTGCCGCACCACTACGACCACCACGACCGCCACGACCGCCTGATGTTCTTGTAGTAGACGTTTTTACAGTAGCTGATTTTTGTGTAGTTACAAAACCGCTCTTACCACCACGACCACCTGACGTTTTAGCTGCTCCACTTTTACCGCCACGACCGCCTGATGACTTTCCTGCACCACTGCTACCACCACGTCCTGTTGAAGCTGGTGTATTAGCATAAGCTGGTGTTGCCATTTTTGCCAAAGCATTGATTAGAAACTTCATACTGTTTCACCCCCTTTCAGTGATTATTTAGCATTTATGCTTAAAAGTATTTTAGCATATTATGTTTTCTTAGTCAATCACCCTAAAGGGTTATATGAGTACATTTCATCAATTAATTTACAATCACCGCATACACCACAAGGCTCACCTTCGGCAGTCGGGTTATTGCAACTGAAAAAGTCATCTTTTTCAATACTGTACTCTCGTGCGACATCAATAAGAGATGTTTTATGCACATAAGCGAATGGGGCTATAAGTCTTATCCCACTTGGCTTTATAAGCTCATTAAACCTATCAATGAAATTTCGGTCACAATCTTTAAAGCCGTTTTCTTCGGGAGATACATAGTTAAGTCCCATATAAATCTCTTTTATTCCCATTGTTTCCGCTATATTCATAGCGTGTGATAAAAATACAAGATTACGATATTCCACATATTGCTTTTGAGGAATAGGTGTACCTTGAAAGAAATCATTATCTGTAAGGAAATGTAGTGGCATATCTATACCATAGTTATTACCCTTTTGTAGATACTTTTGATAAATGCTCCACTCTTGATTTAAGTTAGGTTGTCCATACTTAAAGAATAGTAGTGTAAGACATTCGTTTGGATAAAGGTGCATAAGTCTTTCTAACAAGACTACACTGTCAAAACCGCCACTAAAAAGAACTAAACGCTTTTTAGGTGGTTTATGTTCTATTGGTGTTTGCGACCAATCAGCCATTATTTTCACTCCTTATAAACTGTATGTTGTATAACCTATCTTGAAATAACCAAATAGGAATACACTCAATTATTTTAGGGTTATCTGAATAGAATACTACTTTAGCACAAGTTGGATATGTTCTTAGTGTTTTTAGTGCAAACTCATAATCACTTAAATCTTGTATGCTAAACTTCACTTCATCTGTGGAGCTTAACAATGCAAGGTTAGTAAAAACATTCTTCTTTGTTACACCGCTTGAAGGTGTTTTACAATCTACTAAGTACCTAAAGCTACGTCTATATGTATCACGAGGGAGCTTATAACAATTACCTGTTTCAATAGCCACCTTGTAATCATCATTCAACAATTCGTATACTAACGGATATAATTCATTAAACTGTATTAAAGGCTCACCACCTGTTATTACAACATTCTTTAGGTCTATACCCTGCTTAAATATTCTACCCATTATTTTATTTATTGATGAGCGTTTCTTACACTCAATGGACTGTGAGTGTCGGCATTTATTACAACCGACATCACAACCGAAAAACTCTACATAAATACAAGGCTTTCCTATGCCTGTACAATCAGTTTGCAATCCCTTGTAAACGTCATTTATGTAAACCATAAAACAGCCACTCCTATCTTACAACAATTCTTGCAATCATAGCTGTTTTTACATCACCATTTTCTTCAAAGTCTGCAAAGCCAGCTTTAAATAAAAGTGAGAAACCTTTTGAAGCCACAATACTACTTGCAATAGCAAGTGACTTATACATTTGATTAACGGCAGACGCACCTACTGCCCTTATTTCTGTTTCTTTGCCTTCTTCAACACAATTTGCAATACAACCTGCAAGTTGTTTAGTTGATGTTGTGCTTGAAACTTTTAGTAATGTTTTATTCATTTATATACTCCTTTACAATCTTAATTTCTGCTCTTTATAAGTGTTTTGACATATTCGTACTTAACTTCTTTCCAGTCCACAAAACCAAAGTTACGACTGTCACAACTTTCGTCACTATTATCCCCCAAAAACCAACAGATACCTAAATCATCTGAATGGGAGTTTAATCTCTTTACAATAAGTCGTTCCTCATTCATAGGCTTATTAAAGAAATAAATGTTGCCGTCTTTTGGTTTACTTGGAAATACCTTGTGTCGTACTCTTTTCGCCAAAACAATATCATTTGGATAAAAGGTTGGAAACATTGACCTGCCGACTATTACCGTCAAGAAAAACGTCTTGTGTAAGATATAGACTACCAATGCTATAATCAATACAATAATAAAGGCTATCATTCTTCCACCACCTTTATTATGTTATCCTTTGGTACAAGTTTTAAAAAATCTTCAAGGTCTAACGCTATGTAACTTTTACTCGTGTTAAACTTGTGGAATATAACACAAGGTACTTTGTCTTTAGGACAGTCACTTTCTGCTTGCTTAAACCATTGAGGTAAGCTCCACGTCTTAGTGTTCTTACACTCAATATGTAGCTTACAGTCAATATTACTGTCAACAGGAACTATATCACCCCTAAAGTCATCACCTTTAGCCGTTTTGTTTTTAGCAAAACCACCACTTAAAGGTGTTCTTACAAAAGCTTCACCGAATACCTTTTCAAGTAGCTTGGCTATTGACCTTTCGTAGTTAGCACCTTTGTTACGACTATTTCTTCCCCTTTTCACATTTTTTTCGTGTTGCTCTTTTTGTTCTCTGCCTTTTTCTGTAACTTTTAGTTGCACATTCTTCATCTCCTATCTCTACTGCAATCTCGTAAATCATTATATCATACACATTTGTAAAAAGCAAGAAAACCGAGAAAATTTCTCGGTTTCTTTGATTAATATAAAAAGTTAAGGAGTAGAAGCAATGGAACTCAAAACTGCTTCATAATTATATTACCAAAAGAAATCAAGATTGTAAACCACTTTGCAATATTTAATTGTCAATTTCATAGAAAAATTCTCTTGTAAAATAAGGACAAAAATCTTCAACTTGCTTTAACAGGCTCTCAATCATCTCTTTAAGCTCTGGTGCAGCACCTGAATTTTTATCTCTTAGCTTTACAATATGTGCAAACTCGGTTATATTGACTTTCGCCGTAAAATCTGACGGTATAGAAAGTCTACATAAACCCCTTGCAACATCTTTTCTATTAACTAAATCTTCTCTTATAAAGCCATTTGCCGTTTTAACATATGTAATGCCGTCTTGTACGATAGTAGGTGGTAAAGAAACACCTTGAATATCTAATACTTCCCTATCTGTCAGTATTTTATCTTTGTACCAATCCGACTTTTCATCTTGAAAGTCTGCAAGTCGGGTACTTGCTCTTATAATACGATTATCTAATCGTTTTGCGTGAGCGTCAAAGTCATCTTGTGCTCCCCTGTGAATACCCAACACCGTAAATTCAAGGTCAATAAATCTTAATAAGGTAATATGTTTCTTACCGATTTTACACACCTTTTCAATCTCTTTGCAAAAGGTTTCAGAGGTTTCAAGGTCAGTAACAACTGCTCCCCTTGTTGACGTATTCAGTTTTTCCATAAGATATATGTCACTTACCTTCTCTTTTGTAAGGTGTCTTTTGCTGGTATACATAGAGGTTATAGCTGACGCATAACCTGATATTTTGTTTAATAATACTTCCATTTATATATTCCTTTCTTACTTGTTATTGCTTGTTATAAGGAGATAAGCTATAATCAAAACAAAAAACATAAGCTCCACTAAAATCTTCTCAATATTCATTATTTTAACCCTTTCTTATAGTCCTTACAGGCTTCTTTCCAGTCTATATCAACTTCAATACCTAAAGCCTGTTTCAATTCTTCGTGCAAAGTATCAATCTTTACTTGCCCCTGAACAACTGCGTCACTAACTCTGAAAAAGCTATTCATAAATTGTAAAGCTCTCTTTTTGCCAAAGCCAAACTCTGTATGTAAAACATAAGCAGGTATTACAGTAAGCATTTCTAAAGCATTTGCTGATACCTTTAAACGTAAATCATCTGTCGCTTTAGCTATCTCACGTTGTAATACTGCATTATTGTTTGGACGCTTACCCCTTTTCTTTCTCTTTGCCATTGTACTTCACCCCACATAAGATTATTCTGATAGACTTATTATAGCAGATTGTTCCGTTTTAGGCAAATGGCGCTTTACCTCGTCCAGTCGTTGCAGATAGCTTTTATAATACCACTTAATTTCCGACTCAAAAGTTTTAACCGCCTGCTCACAAAGCTCTTTTGACGTGAAATAAATCGTATCAAAATCACGAACACGAGCTGACTCAAGTACAAGAATTGTATCATTAGCATAATTGTATGTAAAGTACCACTTAGACAGTGTACTTTCTTTCCAATCTTTACTGGTTATTGCTCTATCGTTGTCTGCCTGAAATTTTCGCAACATATTTTTAAGAGTAGTAGCTCTACTTACACATTGTGCAATTTCTTCGGAAGTAAAATAATTACCGCTGTCGAACAATATTGTATCATCATAACAATTATCTTCTGTAAAATTCATTACCCCATTAATTGATACTACATAATAGGTTTCACCACTTCTTGCTCTCTCATAGCCAGTTAAATTAGACTTTATAAGCCCTAATTTAGTCGCTTTTTCTTTTGAAATGTTTATAAAGTCTGTTTTATCATTCACTTTTATTTTAAATTTCATCTTTCTCTATCCTTTCTATATAACCGATATGTGTTTTACCTTGAAATTCACTAAAGTACCAGTCTATATCTTCCTTAAATTCTTGGATAGCTTCATTACACTTTTCCGCTGATGAAAAATAGACTTGATTAAGCATATCATACTCAAAAGATTGTGACCTTGCTACATATGTAGGTTTATCATAGCCTGTTTCCTTTGAGATTACCCACCTAATTTTAGGCTGTTCATTTGGGTTATATGTTGATACTGGCTCGTCATCATTAAGGGCTTGCCATTGCAGTAATTTTAAATATATCCTTACTGCCTTTAACACCTTATAGGCAAACTGCTCATTATTATAATAATTTGCGTGACTAAATAGTGTATCAGCGTAAATAGTATGGTTATCTACCGACTTCTTAACAACTAAATCTATATAAAAATAAGGTTGGTTGTAAGCAACTCTATTAAAGCCTGTATCATATAGAGGTTTACCCTCTGCTGACAACCCTAAATAGTTTGCTTGCTCGTCTGTTATGTCTAAGCGTGTTATGCTTCCGTCCTTTGCCTTTACTGCTATTTCCATTGAAATCACCTACTTTCTTTATTCCTTTAAAGATGTGCTTTATAACTTCTATTGTCCAACCGTCACCACACAAATTGTATATATGAGAGTCAGCTACATTCATCTTGTACCAATCAGGTATTGTCTGCAACTTCCTATACTCGTTTGGAGTAAGTTTTCTACACCTGTTTCTATCCAAAATTTTCTTCTGTGTATTTCCACCCCGACAACCTGTCAAAGTAGGACTTTTAAAATTGATGTTGTTGACTCTTTTCAGAATATCGTGTCCATTAATATGTAAGGTGGCTATAACTTTCTTACTGTTACCGTGAAAATCAAAACCCCTGCTCATAGAAATATTTTTCAGGCACATCTTTATCCCATATATCCTTTATTACCTGCTTACTGGCTAAAGGTAATGGAGCGATAGGTATATTTGTCCAATAAAAACGCTTTCTATCTTGTGCCGAAAATATATTACTGTCAATTAAAACTGGCTCAATGCCTACCGCTTTTGTTATCTTAGCTATATCAGTCTTATTATTACTGTCCACATTCTCAATCATAAAGAGAACGTCAGGGTTATTATTCGCCTTTATCCATTGTAGTATAGCATTACAGGGATAGAATAACCACGATACACCTTTTAAGCCATTATTATATTCTTTTCGCCCTGCCGTTGCCTTTGAAAGTGAACAGCAAGGACTTCCGAATATAACTAAATCAATCTTAGGTAGATTACTTAAAGCGTCATCTTTGACAATGAGTTCGTCATCAACTTCTTCAACAAAGTTCATAACGTCACCTATTTGTATGGTATCAGGGAAGTTGTCTTGTGTAACCTTTATTGCGTTCTTATCAATTTCACTTGCAAAATATTTATTGATTTTGTAACCGCTTTCAATTAAAGCAATCTGTCCACAACTCATTCCGTCACACAAGCTCAACACATTTAATGCCTTATTCATATTTGTTATCCCCATTCATAATATCAAAAGTTCTTTCCAACTTCTTTTTGGAAATAGCGTCCACATCTTCATCTTTAATATCCAATAGGTGCTTTATCTGTATAAGCATAATAAGTACGTCCGCATATTCTTCGGTTATACTACTTTTAACTTCACTTAAACTTTTACGGACAGGCTGTCCACCCTCATTGTAACGGAGATACTTAGTGAGAGCCTGTGTAAGCTCACCCATTTCTTCAATGAGTAAGAATATCTGTTTCTCACCATAGGTATCTGCAACACGTTCCCAACCAACAGTAGCAGTCAGTGAATATGTAGGCTCAAAAAGGTGAGTACCAAGTGCTTCGTATAACCAGTCAATCAACTGTCTTATTTTTGCTCTATGTTCAAAGTATTCATTATCTGCAAGATACTCTAACTTTGTTATAGCGTCAACAATACCTGAAAATCTCTCACCGTCTGCCGATTGACACATTGTCTTAAAAGCTGTTTCGCTTAATGTAAAGTATTCGTCATTTTTCTTTACCACCCAGTCACCTTTATACAGTTTTATAACGTGACCGTCAATCACCAAATGGAATACATTATCCTGCCAAAAACTATCATATTCACTGTCAGCTAAAAATTCAATGATAGGTGCTTTATTATCTCCGTCAAACTGCACCGCCGAAAAATCGCAAGATTTTGACTTAAACACTTCTTCTTTCATAATACTTTCACTCCTTAAACTTCTTTTTAAAATTTTATTGTATAACTTAGAGTCACACTTAAATATCTCTCCGTCTGCTGTCTTTATGGCATAATCACCTAAGTGCAATGTTATAAATAATCTACTATCTGACCTTGACCCCATAACAAAATTACAAGAAGGTATCTCCAAATAATAGTAATAATGCTCCTTACAAAACTGTCCCAATGCGGATATATTATTACCCTGCCACTGTATTGACTCAAATGCACCCATTTTCAAGTGACACTCTGTACTCTTATCTCGCTGATACTTCATTTATTATCACCCCTATCAGTGAAGTTCTCTAAAATTTAGAGTATTTGCTTGTTCAATTTCTTCTCTTGTTATAATCTTTAATGCTTTAATGGCTCTCTCATTATCAAACACATTACCTATAACGTGACAATTAGGTGTCATAGGTAGAATAGTATGTTCGCCTGTTGGTTGTATCTTACCGTCAAGATACCAACCGTAATAGTTGCTATCCTTAAAGAAATACCACCCGAAACGGACAATAAATACTCCGTCAATATAATCGTTGCCTCCAACAATGTCCCACTCATATATGTCACATTTAAGGTTATCAGCTAAACCTGTATATGCACAAATAGTAGAAGCGTCTACCTCAATGCCTTCTGCCCATATTCTACTTAAATCAGCACTGGGATAAGCTGAAATGTTTTTAAGAGGAAGTATAAAAGCGTCAATTCTAAGTCCAGCATATCCCTTAACAAGATAGCCTGTTGCCCATTCGTCTGTCGCCTTACTTTTAGCTTTATATATTTGTATCATACCTATTCGCTCCCTTATTTAATAATTTCGTTCTTCACAAGCAGGTGTTTCTTTAGCTTCCTTTTCCCAAGAATACTCCCAAGTGGAATTAAATATTCTTCTGCCACACATTGCATAAAGCCCTGTATTATACACCCTTAAATACTTGCAACCAAAGCAATTCTTATTACTTATACTTTGCATTAGCTCTCACTCTCTTTTCAAAAGATAACATTCCTGTTTCGGTTAATTGAAAACATACATTAAGATATTAAGTATCAGGTTCAGCAGAAGGTATCAAACACTCTCCGACAATACAATTATGTGTATGTCTGTCTAAAACGGTGTCTATTAATGCTATCATTTCATTAATCGTCAACTATACCACTCCAATCAAGTCGCTGTCCACAATCAGGGCAGAAATTACCTCTGTCTGAATAGTCCAACTCAAACATATGGTGACAAGTAGGGCAGTAGCCTGTATCCAATAATATCTCACCTTCATAGTAACTGTCACCTTCAAGGTCGGGAGCATAAGGTTTATTCCTATCAACCATATCTAAAAAATCAGCATAGTCTTTATCAGGAATTGCAACAGTAATCACCTTGTCATTGCTATTAAGTATATGTTGAATTGACTGCAAACTTTCAAGAGTCAACTTATCAAGAACATTACCATAATGTATCATCTCTTTTAAATCTCTTAGTAGAGTAAATCTCTCAAAGCCTTTTACTGCAAGTGTATAAGTAGGATACAGTTCGCATTTAGGGAAAACGGTATTACAAGGCACAAAAATACCTATATTATTCTGTGAAAACTGTCCCATACAGCTTGTTTTAATATACTTTCTGCCAACTCGTGTGACAGGTATAGTTTCAATACTACCGTACTTTTCTGAATATCTACCCACATTTAAAAGAAAAGCGTCTGTACCAGCTTTAAAATCCTTTATTGTTTGCACGTTTCTCACACTCCTTTCTTAGTGCTTCTGCAAATTCTTCTTGTGACATTTTATCACTATCGCCCTTATAAGTGATTTTTCTACTGTCATCAAAACGTTGCTTATTCGGAGAGTTACGCAACTGTCTTTCAAATAGCTGTCTTTGTCTACGCATATACTCAATATTGTTTTTGAGCATATGCTTTTGTATTTCTTTTGAAGTCTTTACATTATGGAACATAACATTTACGCCAATTATAATAACAACTAAAGCGTAAAGGAATAAAAAGACTCCTAAAGTAATACATAAAATTTTAAGCATTGCCACTACCTTCTTTCTGACGTTTGTTCTTGTAACACTCTCTTTTATATGCGGCCTCTTTTTCAGCACAAGCTATACACATACGTTGTGTTCTTTCAAGTGGTAGAGGTTTGCCACACTTAACACATAAATGATTTTCAATTCTTTCAGCACGAGTTTTTTTAGCCCATTTACGCTTACCTGCCCTTATGGCATATAACTTTTCAGGCGACTCTTTATAGTTTTGGGCATTATTCACCTTTCTTCTATCCTTACATTCTCTGCACGTTAAACTTCCTTCTTCTGCTGGACGCTTATGGCAGTTAGTACAGATACCGTCTTTCTTATTCTTTTCATACCTGTCTTTTCTGTATTTTTTGTAATAGTCACTGTATTGTTGATAATTTGACATATTGATTACTCTCCATTCTTTTTAATTCCTGCAATCGTAAAATCGTCCAATGAAGGGTGATTTACCTTTGTATACATAGCACACACTATATTCCACAAAAATGCAATGTTATGTGGTTCATCTTCCAATCCCACCATTACCTTTGTTAAGTGCCTTAAAGCACTGTCTATAAAGCTATGTAGAGGTAAACCTTTTTCCCAGTTTCGTGCTGCATACTTCAATGCCCCATTCTCATAATGTTTTGCCAACTCCCAAAGAGTGTTAAAGAAAAAAGTAGTGTACTCACTGTTAAGTGCCTGTATGCTATCCAACTTTATGCCCGACTTATAAGCGTTTAGAATTACGCCTAAATGAAACGTTGACAGTAGCGTTTGATAACTACCTAATTTTCTGAACAAATTTAATTGAAAATATATCTGTGCTATAATTCTTACTTCAAGCTCATCTAACTCTCCCTTTTTTGGTGGACGTTCTTCAGTAAGCAACGCCCTAAAAATCACATTATAGTCATCAACATTAAGTTGAGTAACTATATTTGATATTTCTGCTAAAGGTAATAAGTCAAACCTACCTTTACCCTGTACAATTTCTCTCATTGCACCTGTTTCAAAATGTGTTCTTTCACCACTATCTTGAAGTGATGTTTTAGCTTTTATCTTATTCATTTTATTATCGCTCCTTTACTGTAATTGCATTATACACTCTTTTATCCCTGTTGTCAAATAAGGAAAATCCTCACTCCAACTAATAAAGGTAGCCTTGCTAACCAATATAAAAAACTAAGCATAATAAAAGCTATAAATATCACAAAGATTAGCAACCCCAACATATACTCCCTAAACTTCTTACCCACAATATCACCTACATTCTTCCGACATTATGCAGACGAGTTTCTTCTGAAAAATCATTTGTCCTTCTTGTAACTTCCCTACTTAATAAGAATATTGCGTCATCAATATTCTCAATTTGCAATCTAAGGATTGACAATTTCTTTGTCAGGTCAACGTATTCTTCATATAAAGGTTTTACTTGTGGCTCTTGCACCACAAGTCTTTCCTTTGCTGACTCTGCCATTTTAGCAGGTAAGTCTTTATAATATTCTATACTTAATTCAAGGTACTTTCTCTTTGCTTCTTCAACAAAGATTTCCATACGCCCAACTAAAGTACGCATATACATCTTTTGTTGAGTGAAAGCATTGAGGTGTTCACCAAGTTGTTTTGCCGTCAACTCTGTTATTTGTGCAGGTAAGCTCAAATTATCTGAATTTATATGTAATGAATTATTGTCAGGCTCAAAGAGGGTTACACCCTTATCCTTTAGACTGCCTTCCATTCGTTGCATATAACTCTGACGTGCTTTTACAGGGTTAAATTTTGGCATACGTCATCACTCCTTTAATTCCAACAAGCAATTCTATAATTGCACCAACGGCAACAATCATCTGTCTTTTTACTTGCAATACGAGGTGGTACTTCACCCTTTGCAATATAATCGTTCAGGCTCTTATAATCATTAAGTATCTCTGCCATTAAGCCCTCTGCTTCTTTGCTCTTTGACGAAATAACAAACTCTTTCAAGTCCTGTGTGTTCTTATTCTCATAAAGAAATACCGCTTCTGCAACTGGCTGTTTCAAGCGATATAGAATATTATCAAACAGATTATGCAACTGGCACTGGTATTGTATCTTTTCTTCACGAGAATACTTTGAACCACCCTTTAGGTGCTGATACAACTCTGCATATTCAGCAAATCTCTTTGTCTTACTACGCTTAAATTGCAAGATATTCTTATATCTCTTGTGCAACTCCTGTCTACGTTGCTCCGCACAATAAACATAAACAAGCCCCTGTCGCTTATGTTCAGGCTTAGGCTCTTTCAAAGAGCTAAAGCCCCTATCATTTATGGACTTGATTTCAAGAATGGCTATTCTTTCAGTATAACCCTTTTCATTCAAAGGTGTTAATGCAAGCACACCGTCAGTATGTCCCTGTATATTATACTCCACATTATGCACTGGTAGCTCGTCCATAAGTAGAATACCCATATCCTTTAGATACCCTTGCAATCTTTCGTGTACCCCTGTACCGTTGTCAAAGATACGTTGTGAACGAGGTGATATACTGTTAGGGTCAGCTTGTACACACTGTGTTCTTGCATAATATCTTTCACGAGGACATCTGCCGACTTGTGACGGAGCATTTACATCAATCGCTCTGTTTTCATCTGCTTCATTAGCCTTTTTAGCTAAATACAAGTCCAAGTCTTTAATCACATACCCTTCATTTTTCATAGCGTCAAATAAGTTCTTTAAAGCCATATTTTGCACCAACCTTTCCAAATGCGTTTATTAATCTAACATTTCTGTTTAGACTAAGATTACCTAAGAGAAGTCCAATAACAGACAACCACCCAAAAGCAGTAAATAGTATGTAACTTTTCTTGAAGCATACTATTGCGTAGACTATGACCGTTGCTACTGTAAATAACCTAAACAGTACACATAGTATGTTTGTCACTTTTATGTATCTTGATATATCTTTCATTTTAATTATCCTCCTTACTGTCATAAACTCTTAAAAATATATGCTCGCTCAATAAACGTACAATACCTGTAACAGTACAAGCAATAGCGTCACTTATTGCCATATTATAAGAGAACACATCTCTTGTTACAAAGTGTACTACACCAAAGGCAAGCATTAGTATGCAAGTTACAAAGCAAATTTTCTCGCTTGTATTGATAATAAGACTCAAAATAAACAATTTTGTTAGTCTATCCATTACTCTGTCACCGCCCTGCACTTAAATACTGATGTGAATATAAAAGTCATCTGTACTACCTGTAACACTATAAATGATAGTACACTGACAATATTATAATTTAAACCAAGTGTCTTATTGAGTAACCAACCCATAAACACACTTATGCCAACAATAACCACTGACATAAGTGCTATGATTATAAGTAGAGCAAAAAGTATCTTACTTACATATGCAATATTAAATTCATCTCTGTTCATTATTAATTTCCTCCACACATTCTAAGAAGTCAGACCATTTAAGAACCGCCAACTTGTCACCTGACAAAGCCCACTCAACAACCATAGGTTGACTATGTATCATAAACTGCTTTTTATCAACATACAGGCTTTCAAGTTGCCGACATAACTCTTTAAATAACTTACTTTCAGCTATATCATAATAGTCTACAACTGCCATTTTATCCTTACCGTCACATAAATCAATAGACATTACAGGTAAGCGGAAATTCTCTTTAAGAGCTTCTTTGCTTATTTTTGTCCACGTTTTTAGTGTCAAAGGGTAAGCTGGCTTTTCTGTTGTCTTACACTCTGCAAGAAACAGGTCACTTTTAACGTCCCCCTTTGCTCCCCACAAAGCACCTGACGCTGGTGTAACCTTACCGCCAAGTTCATTTGCCACTCTTTTTTCTTGTATTTGACTCTTTTTTCTTACGTCCATTAATTTCGCTCCCATTCTTAAAAGATAATATATCTCTGCTTTTTGTTCCCTTTATCACTTCCCAGTAAAGGCAGTAAGAAGTAGTATCAGTGTGTATCATATCATATTCAAGTACATTAGGGTTTTGACATAATTCTTCTTCATCACCCACCGCCTGATAAAAGTGTTCACAATTTAAGCAAGACATAACATAACTATTGCCTTTAGCTTTATTCTTAAAATCTTTAAAGCCACGCCCTGTTATCTTCATTTGCTAATCACTCTTTCCATAACCTCATTTTTTAACTTCTCAAAGAGGTTTTCATCTTCTGATAGAGCCTTTACAAGTGCTGGAATACCTTGATACTTATTATCTGCATAATAAAACCAAGCACCTTTTCTCTCGATTATACCCCACTCAACACCGAGCATAATGATTGACTTATTATTGTCATTGTAGTTAGGTGTAACTCCTGCTTCATTCTCTGAATAGTAGAAGTCAAAACTACCTTCTTGATTACGGCGATAAGTCTTATTCTTTTCTATTTTGAATTTAACAACTTGTCCGATAATCTCTTTATTCGTGCCTGTACCCTGTACAATCCAGTCACCACGTCTAAATCGAATAGCCACTGACTGAACAAAGCCATTAGCCCTTCCTCCGGGGGTATTATGTACAACAACACCATTTATAGTACCACCTGCAAGGAAATTATGATAACCGTCAACCTTTATATCATATCTGTGTCTTTTCTTTAACTGTTTCTTTGAAGCAAGTCTAACACTTATAACTTGTGAATATTCCTTTTGCCACTGTGGGTTATTATGTAATTCAAAATCTGTATAATAACCTTTGTACTTATCGGGTAGCTTGTACTGCATACATTCAGGTATATAAGTCTTTATCTGCTCAAAAATCAACGCTGATGACGAGCTGTTTATGCGTATCAAACCGTCTTTTCTAAAATTTGCAACGATACCTAACTGTCCCAAAGCGTCACATATTCTTTGCAATCTGTCAGGGTACTTAGCAAAACGCTTAACACTTATAAGCATTGCAGAGCTATCTGTGTCTAAACAACCGTCGTCCATATACCATACAGCCATTCCCAAATAGCTAAAGTGTCTTGATATAAAGTAGTAAGGGTCACGTTGTGGTAGTGACTTCTTTATCCTCATTAACTGAACAGACGGTTTTGAGTGCCAGATACTTTTGCCTTCTGTCTTTTTAAAAGGCATTAAAGCATTTAGCTTATTCACTTTCCATTCAGCATATTCAGGGTTTACACTATCTTGCAATCTCAATAATGCAGTATTTGAGTTTTTATGGGTACTATATAGGGTACTATCGCCTGATAAAGTACCATATAAAAAGTCACCTAAAGTGCCATTTATGTAGTTTTGGTATCTTGTTATCAACTTATCTGCCATTGTTATATCCTGTGCAGGTTTCCAACCAGTATCAGTTAAAACTTTATGGTCGTATGTAACTGTTATACCAAATCTGCCATTCCTACTGCCGATACCTTTTGACTCAATGTGATAATATTCATCATCTGTATCTATCACACCGTTGTCACGCCAGTCAACAATATCTTTGGCCTCAAATTCACCTGTTTTTTCATTCAAAGCCCAAACTTGCCCTTGTATTTTATTTTTCACAATTTCGCCAATAGGTAGACATCTGCCGTCAACCAAAGGTATTTTCGTGTCATAATGTAAACAGTATTCGGGATTTCCGTAGCTTCCTATCTTCTCTCTTAGCTGATTTACACATATAAGAGTAAAAGGCTCACTACCTTCTCTAACTAACTTGTTATTGAAAGCCTGATACTTGCGGAAAAATTCGCCAAGTAGTCTAGGGACTAAACCCATTTGTACTGACTCCTCCATTTTACTGTCCTGCTCTTTTGTCGGAGATAGTGCAGCAGTAGAGTCAATAACAGCTAATTGTACAAGACCACTACTTTCCAAATCTAATACTATCTGTGTAGCTTCTTCTAAGCCAACTGGACGGCTGTATATAAGCTCGTCCGTATCTACGCCACAAGCTCTTAAATATGCTTTAGTTGTAGTTGCTTCAACATCAATAAATGCACACTTATAACCCATTTTTTGAGCGTTTCTTATAATGTGAGCACATTGCGTTGATTTAGTAGTAGATAAGCCACCTGAAATTTCAGTATATCTACCGACTGGTATGCCACCGCCTAAAGCTACATCTAAAGCCACACTGCCTGTGGGTATTCTTTTTATTACTTCATTATCACCTGACGGAACACCTAAAGTGACTGCATTGTCACCAAACTTTTTATTAATACTGTCTAACAGTCTTTGCATTTCTGCACTGTTAGACTTCTTTGACGTTTCTTTCTTTGGTGTTTCCTTCTTTTGCTTTAGTGCCATTATTCCAAACACTCCCCTTCATACAAATCTCTTATTTCATAATCGCCGTCACTCTCAAGCTGATTTATAAGAGCAGTTATGATATAATCAGTGACAGAAACATCTGTGTCCACTGCCACCTTACCAACACGCTTATAAATACTTTCGGGTATTTGACAATTTAGTCTGTGTAGTTTCATAATATTCGCTCCTTTCTGCTTTGTAATTACTATTTTACACTATGTTTTTCCTTGTGTCAAGAGAAATTTGTGCATATGCACATTTTCATTAAAATACACAAAATTTGCTATAAAAATTATTACTTTTTCTTTAGATTAAATGTATACTCTTTACTGCGTTTCAGCCGATTTTCAAGAGTATTCTTTTGGAATGGTTTTATCCAAACCCTTTTACCACTCTTATACGTCCTATAATGACCTTTAACACCAAATGAGTAGGTACACTTATTATAATGCCTTTTAACCTGCTTTTTGCCTGTCTTAACGTCACTTACGAATTTATTAAGTCTTATTATCTGCGTTTGTATAAGTTTAGACTGGGACTTAGACTTGCCTTTCTTCTTTTTCTTCTTAACTTCCTTTTCAACATATTCTACTAATTCAGGCTCAAAATTCGCCATAAAGTAGGTTACATACGTTACATAGTAAATCATACATAGACCTAACTTTTCTTCAATGTCACTTAAAGGACGGTCACACGATATGTCCCAAGAAAAACCCACCATTCCATTGTCAATTATATTGTCTATCTTATGAAATGAACAATCAGGTAACTTTGTAGATGACTCTTTGCATTTAAAATTACTTAAATGTACCACACCGTCATCTGTGAATTTCATATCGAAAGTCGCCCAAGTGCTATTGCCATATAACCCTGCAAACTCACATTCCATTGTAAACTCTCTTAATACTACTGGCAATTCATTTATTTTGACATTGTTTTTGTATAGCCAATTAGCTATAAACTCGTATGAGTCTACACTACATAGTATCTTGTCCATTTCTTTCTATCCCTTTCTACCGCTAATTTAGGTATATTATACACCATATTTAAACATAGTGCAAATAAAGGATATTCCTCGTTTCGTGAGGAATATCCTTTTGGACTACTTTGCTTCTTGATAACTGTCACCGCTATCCCACGCCGTTAGCATAGGAAGATTTAACTCCACATTATCACCGAATGGGTGTTCCATATAAGCCTTTGCTTTAGCTATACAATCATCTACATATTTTTCAGGGCACTCAAACACAACTTCATCGTGAATTTGCAAAATCATATCTGCACCAACACTCTTAAACCAAGGGTCGGCATTTATACGATTTTGTGCCGACATTGTAATATCCGCTGCACTACCTTGAATACAACTGTTTACCGACAATCTTTCACAATATGCTTTAGCCTTAAAATCGTGACTGTTTATATCAGGTAGTCTACGTTTTCTTCTTAGCAATGTTTGTACATAACCATTCCTATGTGCAAATCGTTTTTGTTTCTGCATAAAAGTTGTAATACCACTATATGCTTCAAAGTATTTATCAATGTATGCTTGTGCTACTTCTTCACCAGTCTTAACGTGGTACTTTTCAAGGTACTCTTTACCACTTAAATCAATCGGGCTGTATGGGTCATCTTTCAAGTTATTGTATAGGGTGTATGCTCCACCGCCGTACATCAACAAGAAGTTAATTACTTTCGCCGCTTGTCTTAGGTGAGGGTACTTCTTCTTCACATCTTCAATAGGACAATCCAACTCAAACATATTGACCGCCGTTGACGAGTGAGTATCAGAACCGCTTAAAAACATATTCATAAGGTTTGTGTCTTTACTATTTGATACAAGTATATTATTTGCAAAATAATTGTGATTAACAGGTACTTCTAAGTCATATCCCGATTGTGTCAAAGATTTTGAGAATAGTCTATCCCCTTCTTTAACCTGCTCTATGGATATTATCTTTACTTCTGTTACATCTTTATGTTCGACATTCCACTGATATGTTTCCAAACTATCTTGCAAGAATTTTGGGAATTTGTAAGCCATACACTTTGGTGTATAAGGTGCTATTGCATTAAGAAAGTTTAAAGCATTATCACCACTACAAGATATGCCACCCTTAATTCTATTGAATTTTAAGTTGTATTCATTAAATTTATCACTTAGCACTTTAAAGGCTTCATCGGATAAATTCTCTCTTGCTATGGTTACATAATAACCTTTTGTATCTGAACATCTATTGTCGTGACCTAAACAACCGTCATCTAAATACCATATAGCTAAGGACTTTAAATTAAGACTACTAAGTAATTCAGCATTTATCTGCTTATGTTTTTTACCGTCCGAATTAGTAAAGTATCTCTTTAGCTTGCGTATAAATGGGTTTGCTCCTATAATTGCCTTGTGCATTTTACCTTCTTCTTGTATAGTTCCAGTTACAAAATCTTTTAGTAATCTATACTTCCACATCAAATACTCATATTGTTTTTGAGAATGATAGAATGTTAGGTTATCACTTCTTTTTACAAAGTTACTATCGCCTAAAGACATTCCTATTACAAGGTCTTTTAGGTCATTTTCTATACAAGGTGCATTATAATAAATAGTATCACCCACCTTTAAATCACGAGCTAACTTTTTACCTTCCGTAGTAAATATGCTATGATTATGGGTTACAATAAGTCTACTATCATCACCGTCATTTGTTATCCTTAACCAATCCTTAAACTCTCCCCTGTATTGTGGTTTATCATACAATGCTGACTTACCATTTTTCCAAAAATCTGAAACAGGCATATTTTGTATCTTACCTGTTTCAAAGTTATAGGACTTAACATATACAGGCTCACACTTTTGTACTAAAGTACCTATTTCTCTTGAACCACCGTCAGCTAAAGCTATTGGCATATTTCTTTGAATACAATAATGTGTTAGCACTCGCATTTCAAGGTTGTTATAGTCACCTGCTATTATCTTCTTTCTCTTTACTGTACAACCCTTTTCAACTGCACCGCCTGTATAATCTCTTACCCAGTCACCGTTTTTATCTGCAACGTACTCACTGCCAATAAACAAGCTACGAATTTGATACTTGTCATCATCTTCCGCTTTAGGTAGCTGTTGTAGGTTTGGAGAAGAGCAATTATGAACGCATATCTCGTTAGCAATGAAATTATGGTAGTCCCTCACTTCCAAATCATAAACGTGCTTAACTCCAACTGGCACTATTTTTATGATTTTATAGTTAGGACTTTCTGCTTCTGACAGTACCTTATGTGGTACTCTTAACTGTTCTGTTTTAACTTTACCCTCTGCTGCTAATTTCTTTCCGTGATACCTTGCGTGTTCTGCTTTAGTCATTAGCATTAGATTAGATATTCTGTTATCTTGCTTATCGCCATTCTTATGGTGTATGTGAATATCCGAATTATCACATTTAAAGAAGTCCCTTTTAATTATAAGTTGTTCTTGCTCCATATATTTATTTGCACCATATATACGAGGTCTGTTACCTACAATAGAACGTCTTAAATGAAATACCTTACGGCTATCTGTATCTTTAAGTAAATCTATGGCACTACACCAACCATTATGTGTTAGTATTTTATGTTCAGGTGTACATATTAGACTACCTGTATTATGTGTTCCGTCACTTTTCCAAGTGGCCTCCACACACTCTCTGTAACCGTTATCATATACATTAGTTACTTCTGATATTCGCACTTTACCATTATCATCATAGCAATATACTAAATCACCTGCAACTATATCCTTTATAGGTTTTCTGCCACCTACACAAGTAATTAAAGTGCTTTCTTCAATACACGAGATACGTCCGCTGTCCGTACCGAGTATGTTAAATGAAGGGTGTGCCTTTCCGTCACTATAAAGCTGTTCGCTCAACCCTTCCATAAAAGCACTGCTTAACTTTTCCAACTTCTTATATGCAAGAAGTTTTCTACATAGCTCCACACCCTCCTGCTTTCTCTTGACCTTGAATGTTTGCTTACAGAGTTTTAACAGGACTGCTGTGTTTGCTTGTGGTGCTCCCGAAGGTGTCTTACTTATAATCTTGAAATTAAAGCTAAGGTGCTTTAGTCGGCTATGCTCCTGTTCTGATACTGCCTTATCATAAGTCTGCATTAGCTTTTGACGTTTCTTGTCATCACTTGACTTCCACGCATTTGTTTCCGTAGGGTGTGTTATAGGTTTTTGATAACCGAATAATAACTCTTGTATTTGAGCATTACTGTTGACATTAAACTCACAACCTGCAAGCTCATAAATATCATAAAGCAAATCTTCCTTATCTGCCTTAACGTCAACTTTCATCTGCTCAAGTCGCTCTGTGTCCACTTGTGTACCGTGTTCTTCCATTACAAACAAAGTTCTCAAAAATCTCTTATAAGTCTTATTAAAGATTTTATCCATACCTTCCTTAGCCATTTCGTCCATAGTACCTAAATACAAGCACCAAGTATAAAAAGCGTCCGCTAAAGCATATGGAGCACCTTCATCAATAAGTACCATATTAAAGGTTGCTTTTTGTGAGGCCTTTAGTCCAAAACTCTTTTTAACTTCTTTCGGCACATTATTTATGACTTCTGCAAAGTGTTCTTGCTTGATACCTAACTTCAACATTGAGTTTTCTTTCAAGCCCTTTGGTATATTCTCATTACACAACCAACAAGCTATCATTGTATCATATAGGTCTTTGGTTTTTATATCTATGCCTAAACGAGCCATAACGTGCATATCAAACTTTAGGTTATGCCCAATTATTCTGACATCTTCACGTTCAAAAACAGGTCGGAGATATTGTCTTAAAACCTTTAGAGGTATATTTCTCTCCCAATCTTCTTCTCTCTCGTGGCATAGTGGTATGTAATAATTATTGTAGAAACCCCAAGATATTGAGATACCTACACCCTTAAAATCTTTGTTATAACCGTAAACTCTCAAAGTATTCGTTTCTGTATCGAACGCAAATTCGTCAAGTTTACTCATTTTTTGAGCAAGTGTTTTCAGCTTACCTGCCGTATCTATTATATCATATCGCTCCATTACTGGACTTTTGTAATACTCCTCGTACACTGCTTTCACTCCTTATATATAAAAAATAAGTGCTATCTCAAAAGAGAGTAGCACTTATTACAGATTAAGAATTTATACGTTTCTTTAGTCCTTTACCTATCTTAAAACGGAGATAGTTTTGTTTAGGAACATTTCTGCGTCCACCCTTTTTATCAGGCATAGTAAAAGCGTCCCTACTATACTTCGTTAAGGTAAAATGATTAATTATTTGTAATACCCCACCTGTAATAACACTACTCTCAATAGCGTCTATTACTGCATAAATAGTCTTTTTGGCTTCTTCAACAGATACGTCATTTTTCTTTGCGTACTGTTTTGCTAAATCTTGAATACCAAAGACTGCCACACGTTACACCCCCTTTCGTGAGAGTTTGCGTTTATGAACAGACTTTACAGATGACTTCTTTGTGAAAGACTTTTTAGCAGGTTTAACATCTACTTCTTCATCTTCTTCATCTTCTTCATCTATATAGTCATTGTCATCTAATGGCTCATCATCTTCTTCGCTGTCATCATAGATTTCTTCATCATAATCTTCTTCTGACTTTGATGTATCTTTTTCTGACTTTACAAGACTGGCACTTATTTCAAGCGAATTTTCAATAATTGCATAAAGACTTTCCATAGTGCCATCATATTGGTCTGCAAGATTATCAGGCAACATTGCAGCAATTTCTTTTTTCGTCAACTTATCCTCATCTTGACGGTCAAAAGTGTAAGTCGTACTTGTACCCTTACCGTTTCTCACGATTGTATAGTCACGATTAGTTAGCCCATATCTTTCGTGTAAGCGGTCAAGTTGTGTAATAACTCTTGTACCCGCAACGTACATCTTTAATGAGCCATTAACTTTCTTGCCGTCCTTATTCTTGTAGCTACGTCTATCAAATACAAGAAACGCTCCCTTAAATGAAGGGTTATCGCCACCGTCACAAATAGAGCAATCGTCCCCTGTACAAATAACACTGTCGTATCTATTACCCTTTTTAATGTTGTGCTCCCAAAAGGTGACAGGTTCTTCTGTCAAAAACCTTACGTCAGCTTCATCACCGTCATCTTGTAAAAAGAAACGGAACAACTGACCTTTCATAGCTTCTCTGCGTTCTTCCTGACGCTTTGCTTCTTTTCGTGACTCTTTATAGCCACGCTTAAATAATTTACCCATCTCAAATCACTCCTTTTCTCTTGTTATTATGTATTCTATTTAATGGGTTAAACATATTATAGCACATTGTTTAGTGCTTGTCAAGTATGGAATTTCAACTCCTCGATTATATTTTCTGTAAAGTATGTTTGACTAAAGAAGCTGTACTGATTAGCTTATTTGTCAATAGCTCTCCCCATTCAGAGGGGTCTTTACCTTTACCGTCTACAATAGAATAATCACACGTTAAAATATCCACTCTATCTCTTAATCTTTTTCTCGCTATTTGTTCGGCGGTCTTACCGCCTGTATCATTATCAAATAACAGTATGACCCTATCACAATTATCAGCAATAAAGTCAGCTTGTGCCACCGTCATCTTCGCTCCCATAAGAGCACCTGTGTTTATTCTGCCCCACTTGTGTAACATCATACAGTCGAGCATACCTTCAACAACTATGAGTGTTCTCTTAACAGGTTTTATCTTATCGGCTGGGAAGACAATAGAGCCTTTTTGAAAACCATATATCTTATAACGGCTATTCTTAGGTCTGTTAGGGTCTATATACCTTCCTATAACTCCGACAAGTTGATTATCTTGACTAAAGACTGGTATAGTTACTGTTTTATTCTCAATATCCCTACCCACTCTCCAATATCTCATATCTTCTTTATCAAAGCCACGTTTAAAGAAATAGGTATAGGTTGCCTTACCACTCTTAAACGGTGCTAATTTGGTCTTAGGCATTACTTTTAGTTCAGCCTTAGTGTTTATACTACTAACTTCAAACTGATGTAATTTACGCTGTTTTATACCGCTTAAAGCCTTTGAATAATCTACACCGTATCTTTCAGTCATAAACTGCTCTGCCTGTCGTATGCTTTTAAATTCATCAGGCAAGGATTTATACAAAAACCACACTAATGAGCCACTGGCATTACAACTAAAGCAGTTAAATAATTGTAGATGTTGCCCTATTTCATCAGGTGGTTGGTAGTCAGCGTTTATTCCGCAAGAAGGGTGACTTTCGCTAACCGTGAATAGGACAACAAAATTGTATCTTTGAGCCTTTCCACTGTTGTACTTTCTCTACTCCGATATAATCAAGTAAATCTTCAATTTGCTCTTTAGATAAAAGTGTACTATTCATAACTTACATCACCACCTTTGTACTTAGCCACAATATATTATTCCACTTATCTCTGTCACATTCAGATAAAACAAGCAATCTACCAAACTTCTTACCCACAATATTGGTATTAATCATCTTGTTTCACTTCCTTAACTTGTTCTTTAGGAATAAGCCTATTGTAGTTATTCCTTTCATATTGTCTGCACTTTGAATAAAGCTCTGTGGACTTCAACCACTTATTACCGTCTGAAAAATCAGCATATACACCAATATTATTTGGGTTAAGCCCCACATTCAAAGAAGATAATTTCTCTTTGAATAACTTAGTTACCACACCTAAATGGATACCATTTAACCCTTGTCGCACCTTTGCATAAGTCTTTATAAGAACAGTCGCTTGCACCCTATTGTCGTGTTCTTTGTCAACTTTTTCCTTAACAATTTCCCACTCAATAAGATTATCAAGTTGCTTAGAACATTTTGTTCCAACACACCTACCCTTTAAAGTACAAGATGTGCAGGGAATATATTGTTCACATAAAGACTTTATTGCTTTCTGCTCATTCAATGTACAAATTATTTTCATTCTGATTGCCTCTCTTTACTTTTACAGGCTATTATACACAAACGACTATGTGGGAAGCTAACACTTACCACATCTTCATCTGAATAGCCATTCATACCAAGTTCAGCATTTATAACTGTTTCAAGATGTTCATAATAACCGTCATAATTCAATGGTAAAACAATTCTAAAAAGTTTCATAATATGTACTCCTATTCCACGTCATCAACTGATAATGTATCATTGTCTGTTGAGTCATCTGCACCTTCACTATCTGACGGCAATTCAGCATATATCTCTGAAAAGTCCATACAAGTAAAGTCCCAGTTAAGTGTTATCTTGCCACCTTCACCTTCTCTGTTCTTTATAACAGACACTTGCATTTCTCTGTCATTTATCATTACTTCATCTCTGAATAAAGATATAACTACGTCAGAGTCCTGTGCGATTGCTTGTGAATATTTAATGTCACTCAGCTTAGGTGCTGCTTTTGTGTTAGACTTCTTCTCGTCTAACTGTGTATTGATAACAATAGGCTTGTTTACTCTCTTAGCGAGCTTTTTCAAGTCACGAGTAATATGTGCTACTCTCAACCAATCATCTCTTGCATTTTGGTCGTCCTCCATAAGATATACACCGTCAATAAACACTATGTCAGGGTTTACTTCTTTAATTCTCTGCTCTAAAGCCATAACCCCTGTCGCTGTATCTATGTACAATGGTTCTAAAGAGGGCAATTCTTCTTCCAAAAATTCAAAATATTCCTTTTCTACTTTCGGCGGTAGCTTACCACGTTTAAACTGTGAATAATTCATACCGTCCTTATGTAACTTGGAAAACATAATTGCGTCATATCTATCCTGCATTAAGGTGGTTGACATCTCTGTCACCATTTGCAATACACTACACCCCTGCAACACACAACTTGTACCTAAAATACATTCAAAGAATGTTTTACCTGTACCAGTTCGTCCTGCAATAGTGATTAAGCAACCGTCTATCAAGCCTTTAGTTATCATATCAAGAGCGTTCCACCCTGTGCCGATACCCAACATACCTTGGTTCTTTTTACGCTCTAAATACTGATTTTTTCTTTCGTCAGTATTATCATTTATTTTTACTGAATTAGAGATTGTAACTTCTTGGTCTAACTCTGCAACACCACTCTTTAAAATCTCATAGGCTTCTTCTGTATTAAGACTTTCAAGATTATCAGCAGTGGACTGTATCAAGTCAATCAAATTATTATGCTTTGTTTTCAATATAAGCTCATTACACCAAAAAGACAATAATTCATTTGTGCCGACAACTTTTTTTCCTTTATCATTTGTATATGTGTACACTTTTATGTTAGGAAATTTTGCCTTTAGCACCCTATGTGTTGGTGGCTCACCAAATTGATGTATATGCTTTAACATATAACTTACAATTCGCTTGTTTTCACCTGAAAAGAAAGAAGTTTTAATTTGATAGTCACTTACCACTTTTATATCTTTTGTTTCTATCAACTTCGATATAAACCCTATCTCTGCATTTAGTTTGGACACTCTGTCACCTTCTTCCCTTTATTCTTAATATCCTGCCAATCTTATTGACAGGCATAGTCCACTGGCTATTTACTAAACTGCGTGTTCTGTCATCATTGTCAACGTAGTAAGATATTACCCCAGTGTTCAATTTTGAGCTAATAAAAGAGGGTCTTTTAACCCTCGCTATTTCGCTATATGGTACATCTTTTATAGCGTCCATTAAGTAGTCTGAATATTCATCTTCAAATATTACAAGAACTACTCGCATATCTGTTGACATATAAATATACTCAACCAGTGACTTTACATCTTCATTGACTACTACCCTTTTATGCCCTGACAGAGCATTTAAAACCTTGTCCTTAAATGAAGTATCTAAATATGTTGTCAGTGTTCCTACACACCTTAGAGCCACCGTTTCAGCACCCCTGTTGGATATATCACCGTGTAACACTCTTATCACCTAACCCTCAAAATACTCGTCACGCCTGTCCCTTTCGTCAATCAAGACAGGGTAAGAGTTACCTTTTATGAGTGAAAAGATACTTGCTCCGTATATCTCTTTCACTTTTACAGGTGACAAATTTGTACAGAATATAGTCACCATTCCATTATCTTCTCTGTATCTTAACAAATCTTCAAGAATAGGTCTTACAACTTTAGTATCAAGTTCCTTACCTATTTCTTCAAGGACTAAAAAGTCAACCGCCTTAAATCTGTTATAAAATTCTTCTTCAAGAGCAACCTTTTCTTCGGGGTCTTTTGCACCCCACATAGCAGTATATTTCTGCACATACTCTGATAAAGTTACTCTCTTAGAAGTATAGCGGTGGCGGTATGCTTCTTTGACGATTATACAAGATAACATTGTTTTGCCTACTCCATTACTGCCATAGAAGTAGATACCACTATTCTTCATATATTTGTCATCTATATTTGCAATATAATCGGCAACATAATCTCTGACTTTGACTAATTCCTCTTCATCAGCTTTAAAATCGTCAATAGATATGTCATAAAACTTCTTAGGTATACCGATTATACTTAAATTTTTGTTGGATAATGATTGTCTTACTGGTCTTTTCATTGTTACTCTCCCCATTCACCCATTTTAACTCGTTTCTTGCCCTTTTGCCACTCTCTTTCTTGATTACGAGAAACAGGCTTTCTCTTTATCTTCTCTGACTTTTTATTAGGGTTAAACTTATCGTCTAACCATAGCATTGTATCATTAAAGATAGTATTTCGCCAGTTACTGCTTAAAACGGTCGGTTGCAAGGTCGGTATCTTTAAATACTTCTGACCGCTTGTAAACAAAAACTCTATCATTGAACATATCTCAAAAGAGCTATACTCTTGTAATAGAGCCTTAAAAATACCCATATCTCTTTTCATATTGGATATTGAGTACCTACTCCCATTCTCGTGAGCCTTTTCACGAAAGAAATAAGTTAAATCAGAGGTAGTGAAACTGTTAATATACTTTTCTAAGTCATCATACTTTCTTAGAAAAGCATTGTACTTTTCAGACTTTATTTGTCTGTTTTTTCTGTAACCTTTTGTTGTAGAGGTAATATTCATTACTCTCTCTTGCCCATATGCTTTATCAAACAAATCTGATAAGTCCGTCATTGTCACTTCCCCCTTTACTCATACTCACTTAATGTTTCTTCAAGAATATCATCAATTACTGTTTCAATGTCTTTTGCAATATCAGTCGCTTGACTTATATCATCACAAGGTGCAGACAGCCAAACGTCAACTCTTAAACTCTCAAAGTCACCCATATTTTTTGTTACACCTTTTGACATACCAATCAAAGGTACTCCTGTTTTGTGAGCTTTTATAGAGCTGTCAGCTTTCGAGCCTTTTTTAAGCTCTGACTCACTGCCGTCATTATTTCTTTTTCTTACTGTCACTTCTGCTTTATTCTTCAACGATTTCTTCACTTTCATCTTCCTTAGCCTCCGCATATGTCATATACTTTTCGTTCAACTTGTTAAACTCTTTCTCACACTTACGTCCAAAATCGGACTTGTGCATATCCTTTCCCTGTCCTATTTTCACTGTTTCGGCAACCGCCACAACAGCGTCAATCTGCTCTTGTGTATATAGGCGTCTACCTGCACTACTCTTAAAAGGTGTTTTAGGTAAAATACCGCTTATTTCCCACTTTCTTACCGTTGCACTTGACCTACCAAGGGCACTGGCAAGAGAGCCGATTGTGTATAGCTTCATCTTAATTCCGTTTGGGAAAGTGTACGGAACAGATTTCTGTTGTATAGCCATTACTTTGCACCCTTTCTTCTCAATTTTGGCTTTTTAGACACACTTGCAGTAGCCTGTTGCACTTCGGGCATATCTTCATCATTAGCCACATAAATAGCATATGAGACCTTTTCTTCAGTTAAATCTTGAAGCTCGTCCGTTGTGATGTCACCTGTGCTTACAAGTTCTTCAAGTGCTTCTTCATTTACTTCTTCCTTAACAGTTACACACTGATTAAAGCCTTTAGCCTTAACAAAGTCAAGAGTTTTTTCTTGATTTAGCTTGATACTCTTACGGCACTGCTTACCAAAAACAAAACCACTGTCTTTAGCATAGTAATTACCTTTAGTATCTCTCTCTGCGTGTTCTTCTGCATACTTTTTAATTTCTTCACCGAGTGCTTTCATATTCTTTTCAAGCAAACCCTTTTGTTCTTTCATTTTTTGATACTGTCTTACCTTTTCAACAATACTCATTTTAAATCATTCCTTTCACTTGTTGTTACTACAAGTTTACCATACTTGTCCACATTTGTCAACTACAAATATCCCCTACCAAACAACTTTTGGCTATTTTGTGAATTATTCATAAAACGAAAACCAAGTTTTTGGTATCTTTTTATTCTTGTCTTTATATGTCCAGACAATATAGCCACATCACTTAAATTATAATCATATACAGTCGCTCTTTGTGCTTTACCGTCTGCAATACGCCTTACTCTGCCTACCGCCTGTTCAACGGACTTACCATTGTTTAAACTACCGACTAAAAAGGCTACTTCCCACGCCTTTACATTAGTGCCTTCTGTTGACTTTGAATATGTAGTTAATGTAACAAGAGCGTCTTTATTTTCGGCTCGTGTTAAAGCCGTTTCAAGCTCACTCTTTGTGCAGTCACCATTATATATCTGTAAAGTATCTTCATCAATGCCATTTCGTTTTAAAATGTTTAAATAAGCTACACAATGTTCCTTTTGTCTAAAGAACATAATACAACTCTTACCTTTGTTGACACATTCCTTGACATCTTGAACCACTGTTTTAACAAAATCTTTTTGAAATAGCACTTGTGTTTCAATATCCATATAAGATATTTTAGGTCGGCTTTTATAAGGTATGCTTGTAAAGCGTATTTCACCGTCATTTAGCTTATAATTCCTGTCGGCATTATAATTAACCACTGAATATACTTTTTGATTTCTTGACCCCTTTCTGACCGAATAAACAGGGTTAAAATAGGCGTCAGGTTTTCGTATGTTCACATCAACAGGCAATATGTCACCGTCTTGTGCGTCTGCACTACATTCAAAGCAAAAGTCACCTAAAAATAAAGTCATTAGTGCAGCAAGTCCGTCACTACGTTCAGGTGTAGCTGTCAAACCGAGTTTATATCTACTCTTAAACTCGTTTATGATGTCATAGCTACTTGACGGACAATGGTGACATTCATCTATAATAACAAATCCAAATTCATCTGTAAGAGCCTTTAAATCCTGCTCCAAATACCTGTTCAATGTTTGTACTGTTGCAAGAGTTATTTGTTCTCCAACTTCTTTCTTACCGTTACCTATAATGCCACATTTTACTTTGCCGTCAAAACACAATTCAATGTCTTTCTTCCAACCCCTTATCAAGTCGGTCTTGTGCATTATTACAAGAGTTTTTTGCTTTAATGCTTGTGCAAGATAAATGCCCACAATAGACTTGCCTTTACCTGTCGGCATTTTTATCATACCCTTTGCACTGCCCTTTTCCTTATTCAATTTCAGGTAAGCGTCAGTCGCTTCAACCTGCGTATCTCGTAAGGTCAGCATAAATTTAGGATATGTAACGGCATTTGTTATTCGATTATCTAAAACAATGTCATCATCATTTATAAAACGTGCATAATCAAAACCGACTGGGACACTTATACCACCTTTATTTACTTCATAGTATGTGAGATAACGTGGTATTGATATACTTGCATATCGTGAAAATCTCTTTGCATTAACATATGCTGGATTGTCAAAAGTAAGCATATCTTTTATTTTAATCTGTTCTTCCCCCGAAGTCTTTAATAAAACTCTATTAGATACTGTTACCTTTGCTTCCTTTGTATATTTCGCCTTTTTCTTTAACTTCAAACTTCCACTCCCTTTCAGTAAGTAATATTGTAGCACAACTTATAAGTCTTGTCAACAAAAGAAAATCCTCACTTCAAAAGAAATGAGGACTTTACTTTAAATATCTGTTTAAATTATGAGTTTGGCTTTGTGTAAGTCTTAGCCTGTTCACTATCACCGATACCCTTTGTCGTTGGGTCATTCAAAACGCCCCAAACGGCTACCACGATTGTCCATAATACATATGGATTGCTGAAAGTCTTAACTATAAGCTCTCCAAGCATACTCCAAGAAGTAATATCAGACGCTTGTAAACTAAAAGCACTTCCGACTACCGAAAGGATAACAACAATAAGCTGTACCCAAAATACAGGGTTCTTCATTCTTACCTTTAAGTTCATAACATCTCACCACCTTTCACCGACTATTTTATTAGACCTAAGCGGTCAAGATAACAAATAGTCTTTAATAGGTCATTAGTTAGACCTAAGCCTTCCCCTTCACCTGAAATTACACCTTTGTCCATAAGTTTTTGTACAGACGGTTTAGCCCAATCAGGCATATTGCCGTCAACATAATTATAAACAAAGTTTTGGTTCATAAGCCACTCAACTTGTTTTTCAAGGCTCTCAACCTTACCAGTAAGAGTAGCTACTTGTTTTTCAAGTTCTGCTATTTTTGCCATATCTTCTTCACTCTCCTTATTTGTATTTGCAGGGTGTTCCCCTACAACACCTTTGTATATTGCTCTCGCAAATGTTTCAGCACCTAAATTTTGGTACTTTTCAACATCATCTTGACTGTCTGCAAAACAACACTCTACAAGCATTGCCTTAGCATTACTTCTATGCACAACATATAAATGTGAGCCGTCTTTTATTCCCCTATTTTTATAACCGAGGTCGGCTATTGCTTGTGCTGTATCTTCCGCTGCGTCAAAAACTTCCCCTTTATATGTCCACACTTCAACACCTGTTCCACCACCTGAATTAAAGTGAATTGAGATAAACAAATCAAGGGTTTGTGCATTAGCTTTCGCACATATCTTTCGTAGATTTTCAGAAACTGAGTCAGAATAATCATCTGTACAATCTACAACTATATGTCCATTCTCTCTAAAAATCTTTTCAAGGGCATATCCTACTTCTCTTGTTTCAACACTTTCGTCAAGAAAACCGACAACGCCACAACCAGTAGTACCTGATACTGTATGTCCACAGTTTATTCCTACTCTCATAAAATCACTCCTCAATACTCAAAATCTTTCATAATCAATATATGAGTAAAATCAGTATCTTCAACAGACACCTTTATCACACCATTTTTTTCATCAGCATAAATGCAAGTATCGTTTCCTATGTACACACCCACTTCTCCAAATTTATATAATAATGCACCTATGGGTGCGTCCTTTAGCTTGCTCATAGGAAGAACACTACCTGCACTGTAATAAAGCATTTCAGCACTTAACGGCTTATTAGTATACCATTGTACTAAACCGTCATTATCTACGCAAACTTTGTTTGTAAACTCTGATAAATCACTATCATAATCTTTTGGAAATATATCTAAAAGACTTTTAGCTATTTCAGGCTTTAACATTGCACCCTTCATATGCTTTACATACGGAGTGCCAATTTTTGTTTCAACAAATTCTTTTATTCCCTGCCCTGTCATTACTACCACCTCATTCCAAGATATATTCTGCTTAATGGGAGTGCTTAATTACTGCATAAATGAAGAGCCTGATGAAGTTCTTTAACTTCTTCACTTAGTCCGTCAATACGGTGATGTGCTGACTTTACGCTTTCGTCCATTCTACCAAATTTTTCAGTAAGTTCACGCTGAAAAACATCATAGTTGGACTGCTTTTTCTTTATATCATCAATACCTGATTTTATATAGCCGATTTCATTGAGAATAATACCTTCTTCTCTATTGTCTTGACGTGAGTTACGTCTTACCGTAGATATTCCAAAAAGTATTGAAAATAATGTGCCTGATATACTGATGATAACAGCTATTGTTGATAAAGGCATAAAGATACACTCCTTTCTTTGCTTATTCACCTAAATTATAACATTAGAGAACCTAATTGTAAAGTAGTTTAGCATAAATACTTTAAATCAAGTTCTCTAATTCGTTCGACTTTATTTTCTTAGTAAGCTATTCAGATAAATTATTAATTTGTGCAACTAACTCTTTGTAGTCATCATCTGTTAAACCGCCTGACAAAACAAGTACATCAAATTTTTCAAGCATTTGTTCTTTGCCCATCTTTCCAACAGCTACAATTTTTTTGCACAATCCATATGAACGTCCGTGTTCCATATTTAGCACCTCCTATTCAGTTATTCCCATTTCCAACATTGCCACCCTTACATCAGTATTCAGCATAAACTCATCTATATATTCAGGCAAGGAAGCTTCATAGGCTTCCTTGCTACCATACTTGACTATTTCAGCTAATTCAGTGCAAGGGTCTTTAGTTCTAAGTTCTACACCCTCTAACCAAGTGTAAGGGTTGTTTAACTTTTCAATACTTTGTATGGACATAAGCATATGCTTATCCACAAAGTTAGACTTAAATAGCTCTATCTCGTTCTTATTTTGAAAACTATGTTCCTCTATAAAATAGTTTTCGGGGTCATCACAAAGAGGTTTATTCAAAAAATCCCTTGATTTAAGTACCTTTAGAACTACTAAATATTCCTGACATTTTACAGTGTTTCCGTCAACCTTAAAGTATTTATAAATTGTATCACTCATTATTTGTTCCCTCCGTATTTATAAATTTAGGTTTTACCATAGAAGTTACAGTAATTGTATCTATGGTTTTTGCAGAAGAAGATGACCCTGAACCTTTGTAATTTACCCTATTTACATAGCAGGCTTCCAAAAAGGCATAATTATTTAACTTAATCTGATAATCAAGAGTAAGAAATAGCTTACTATTAGAAATTAATGCACAAGCCGATATATCTGTTGTTCTAGAACTACTACTTAAAACCAAGTCAATATGGCTTGCGTGAGAACAAGCAAAAGTTCCTCCGTCTAATATTTCAATTTTACAACTGTCAAGGCTCGGTCTATATCCGTCAGACGAACTTGTATTCCAGTCTTGTGCAAATTCTCGGCAACGTATTTGTGTACCTAAGAACGTAATAGGTGAATTATATAGTATGTAAGACCCACCATAGTTACTTGTATCTTTTTTGGTGTTAGTTATCCAACCTCCTGTCATAGTACCTTTACTGTCATAGAACACACCATTATTTACCGCATTATTACCTATAAACCAAATATGCGTATTTAGCAGTTCAACTGTACTTTCACCAAATACCCAAAAACAATCATAAGGTGAACTCCACCCTGAATTTGGCACGGCAATGTCTAAGTCAGTATTTAGCATTTTAACCTTACACTTATAAAATAATCTCCAAACACTCTGATAACTTGTTTGTTTTGAGATATAACAATTTTCAAAAGTAAGTTTATAATTCTCAAATGCACCAACATATCCTTCTGTGTCATTATCTTGACTGTGAAAATTAATGTTTATATGCTTAAAGGTAGCTTCAATTATGTCGCTGGTGTCGTGCCTAAATAATCTCCGTGAGAAAACAGACAAGCTGGTATCTAATGTTCCCTCAAATATTGCAGAACGGGACAACTTTAATTCCTCGGTTATATTATATGAACCGTCTAATAGTACAATTTTGCCACCTGACGGCAAGTTATCTATTGCCTGTTGTATAACCTCACTGTCATTTGTTCCGTCACATATATAGTCGCAATACGCTCCAATCGCTCCTAATTTGCCGTCCGTAGTTCCTATTATTATATCTGACGAATATCTACCTGATTGTAAAAATCCAGTAGAACCTATAACACACCAGTTTGTACCATTATATACTAAGTCTAAAATATCCCCTGCTTGCCAAGAATTTTGTGATGTAATATATGTAAACGAAAATGAATTACTATATGGTGCTTCTGGTTTTTCCATACAAATTGTTTTCGCCCCTGTGTAGTTTATATTCAACGTAGCAGAATCTGAAGATTTATGTGCATATGTAAATTTCACAAGCACTCTTACTCCTGCGGACAACCTAAAATTAGTTATAGAAGCTGTTTTTGCCGCTGTTGTTGCGGCTGTGCTGCACACTGCATAAGGTGGTTGTTGCCATACAGGAGCACCACTACCATTACTAATCAAGCTATATCCTGCCGTTCCTGCACTCGTTGGAGCATACCACGCAAAACTTGCAGAAGCCCCACCATTATAGGTTGTCCCTGAACTATTCATTGTGAGTGTTAAATAATAAGGATTTTGCATTGACGTTGGTTTGTTTGACAGGTCAGTATATGAACCTGTAAATGCTATCGTTTTTAAATCGGAAAACCACTTTTTAATCTTTCCGAAAATTGTGGCAAGTGTTTCACCACTATTTATGTTTGTACGACTTGAAGCAGCCGTAAAAGTAGGTGTTTGGTTATTTGTGGTTACGTTAGGTACATTCCCTAAATCTATGTCTGCTTTAGTGACTGTCACATCACCTGTTCTACCTTGAACAGAAGTCACTTTATTTACTTCTGCACCTTCCTCAATGCCGTTTAATCTTGCAGTTACTTCATCAATACCTGTATAGCCATTAGATACAAAACCCTTGTCTAATTTACTGTTTGCCGTTTCTTGTGCTTTTTCGGCAGCATTTACACCTTCAACCGCTTTTTCATAAGCGGTTTTTACTGCGTTAGGTGTAGCAGCAAAGCCTGACCGTGTATCAGCAGTGCTATTTATACCGTTAAACAATTTGAGGTGCCCATACACTTCTCTATCTCCTATACCATAATCCTCAGATGAGCTTGCGTGAGTTTTTGGGGCTTTACCGTCTAAAGCTGTTTTAGTGGCGGTTGAGATTGGCTTATCTGCGTCAGAAGTATCATCAACATTACCTAAACCTACTTGACTTTTTGTCACACTATGTGGGTTGCTTGTATTAGCTAAATGACTGATTAAATCAACTATTGCCTTTTTTATCTTACCAAATAAAGTTGATAATTTCTCACCGCTATTTATTTCACTTAAAGTAGAACTTTGAGTAAATGTAGGGGTTTGATTATCTGTCGTCACATTTGGTACATTTCCTAACCCAACTTGCTGTGCAGTCACCTTATGTGGATTTTCTATATTTTTGGTGTGTTCGTTAAGAGTATTTAGGGTTTCATCTGTAACAAGTTTATAATCATCAAATTGTTTAGCCGTTACAATACCTGTAAATTCCATTTCTATTGAAATAGTTTCGGTTGTTGCTATTGCAATATAAAAGCCAAAATTAAGTAAAGTCGGCGTTACAGGTGCAGGTATCACTGGCAGTGTATCACCTGCATACTGAACAATAGTAAACAGTATTTCTTCTGTACTACCCTCAAGTCTTGCAAACACACCTAACTGACCTAAAGGATATTCTTCTTTTATATTTCTATCTTCTCTTTGGTTATCAAGTTGCACTTGTATAAGAGCCTGACCGTACTGGTCTGAATTACTTGAAGTAATAGGCTTTAAACCTGTAATGTTCAAATTCTCAACAAAACCTGATGTACCGCCTGTCGCTCCGTCTGATGTAGCAAGGTCAGTACGTTCTTTAAGATACTCAACAGAAGTATTTGTATATCTGTATCTACCTGTTGATACTCTTGTTATGACAATACCTTTTGTATCGCTGTCAGGGTCATTACTTTGGTTTAAATTGTAATGACCGCTCATTCCCAGACATTGGTTTAGCAGTGCTTCACCTTGATTGGTTAAAATCACTTTACCCCACGTTGACATTTAGCTTTCGCTCCTTTCATTTGGTGTGGACGGTATATCTGTTTCATAGGTATATGTTCCTGCTGCACCAATATGTGGCTTAACATCATTATCTATTTCAAATATAATTCCGTCTGTTTTGTATTTCACTTCAATATTTATATAAAAAGGTAGAATAATGTGTATAAACTCCTCTATTACCTTTGTACTATGAGGTTGATTTAATATCTGCTCAACAGTATTCGCCTTTAGATACACAATTAAATGCCTTGCATATACATTAGGCTTATCCTCAATTTCACCACGTTTATACTCAAAATCTTCTACGTCTAAACCTGTTAAGGTTCGTGCCATAAACTTTACTGCTGACATTGTTCCGTGTCTTTTGTAAAGCTCACCTATGTTCATAAGGAGCTTTCTTTGGTAATAGATATTGCTACCTTTAAATGTCTGTGTTTCAATGAGTTCATCATAATCATATCCAAAACTTTTCAATAGATAAGGAAATACATTGTCTGGGCAATTTTCAGGGTCAATTATAGATGTAAACTTATTTGCTACGTCTAAAATCTGCTCCCCTGCCCCCTTTTGGTACTTTGTTGCCTTAGTTATACCACCACTTCCTAAAAACATTGCCTTTAGAAAGTTCAATAATGGTGGTCTTTCTTCATCAATTTCAAAATCCCTTACTTTGTATATATCAGGTAATCTCTGATAAGCAAAATCAGATAACTGCTCTGCACTTATTTCAGCCATAACCCTTACCCCCTGTTATCAGTAATTACAGTATTTTCTGCGTCAAATTCGATAATTTCCCACTTATTTGATGTAATATCAAGAGAAGTATCATTTACACCTTTTACAGAAAATGAGTTTATTCTGAACGCTCTTATGCCTGTAATGGCGGCAAATACATCAGCTTCAACATCATTTATTGCAACAGTTTGACCTGCTTGTATTTCACCTAAAAGAAAATAATCTTTTAGCTTATCAATAACCTGCCCCTTAACTGTATTAAAGTCATATCCAGCTAAAGGCAAAAGAGTACAATTAAAGGCTACATCTTTTGAAGTGAAAGGTGTTATCTCAACAAAAGTGCCTATCAAGCCCCTTGCTTCATACATCTCTTTTAATTCAGCGACAATATCCGAATTTTCAAGTTTAGGATAATCTGCCAACTTTAAGATATTACCTAAGTCATCTCTTATCTTTGAATTTTTCAAAAGAACACATACTTGAACAGTATCAAGTAATTTATTCTTCTTTTCAGTTTCATCTGTTATTCCCTGCAAGACTTCCAAAGTAGACAAGTCTATATCTGTATTCTCGCTGATAGGGAATGATGATGACATCATTATTTGGTTAAACAATTCCATAGCTTTATCTGCGTAATCTTCTGCCGACAGACAACCCCATTTTGTTCTATAAGCGTTTGGGGCATTTAAAACTATTGAGCTGTTTGACTCTTTATCTACACCTAAAGAGTAAGCCATATCTATATTGTATGTTTGGCTCAAGCCTTTAGTAGAAGTGTTTATCACTGTTATAGTTTCTGCACCTACATTTCCGACTGTGCCACCGCCATTACGGTAGTTTGCCACAATCTCCCCCTTAGGTATTGCACCATTAACTCCGTCACCAAAGATAATAGTCACTGTGTTGTCTTGATTTACTTCAACAGTGTAGTGCTTATCTTTGCTCATAGAGTCAATAAAACTACTTTTCATCACCCATTCTTCACCGCCTACGGTCAAAGAAAAGTGACGAGCTTTATCATAATTGTCAGGATATTCTATTGCATTTGTTAGTTCATTAACTCTTGGTAGCAAAGCAAAGCCATTTTCATCATAATCAGGTAATGAAACAGGATTATTTCTTAAAGTGTATCTCAATCCCATAGTTATGCCGTCACCCACACCTACTTCTTCACCCGATATTAAGTTGCCTTGTGCTACATCTACTTCAAATATATACTGCTCACTTGACGTGTCGGAGATAGTTTTCACATAGCCCTTTTGTGTAGTATCAAGTGGACTTGTTGTGTCTACTTTCAGTTCTTCAAGTGTTGTAAAATAAACTGCGTTACTTATAATAGGTTCACTTGTTCGTACAATGAAGCCTTCGGGTAGTGTCACAACTCCTTGATTAGCGTCAAAAACAAAATACTGCTTAAATTTAGCTGGCGTACTCGGTTTAGGTGTATAACCCAACATCTTGCACCATTTAAGTAAATTTGGTCTTAACTGTGCTGTTGTCAAAAAGCACTCATTTGCCTGTGCATTTTGATAGTAGCTAAGTACGTCCAATGCTTTAGCCACTGTTTCAAGTATAACCATACCTGCGTCCGTTTCGGACGTATCTGTATAATCAGGCAATCTCTCCTGTAAAGCGTCTATCATCAATAGTTTAAAACCCTTATAATCACCTGTTGTATAATCTATTCTACTCAACTTGCGTCACCTACTTTCACTTGTGTTGTCGTTGTTGTATCAAAAGCCTTAACCGTATAGGTTATTGTAGCCACTATTGCTCTTGTTACACTCCGCACGCCTACTGACATTACAATTATATCAGGAATATGCTTAGCTATGGCTTGCTTTATTTCATATTCCAAAAGTGTCCTCGTACTTGCGTCATTAGACGAGAATACAAAAGTATCTAATTCAGCAAAAACGTCACATTCCATTGTCCTTTCACCTTGATTGGTATTGAGTAGTTGCTCAATCTTTCCGTCATAAAGGGACGTGTCATTCTTAGTCAAGGTGTTTAAACTTACTCCCCCTTTTGTATTAACGCAAAAAGGGAATTTCAAACCCACTAAACTGCTCATAGTAATATCACCTATCCTTTATAAATGTGTATTAGTTCATAAAGCTTTATTACACAAGGGCTTAATGCACCTATAAGGAAAAATATCATAATCATAAATTTGTATTGCATAGTGTTTACACTCCCTTATTAGCCCTTTAAAGCGTCTATTTTCTTTTCTAAGATACTTAGTTGGTTTAGCACATCTACACCGTTTATAAGCACCTTACCGCCTGTCAGAAGTATACTTGCTCCACCATAGGTTATTGCCTTTGTTCCTTTTGAACAAGGTGCATTTCCCTGTGAGTACCAAGTACCTACCCAAACAGGCTTACCTAAATCCCCCTGTTGAAATTCTACCCAAACACACTCCCCCACGTTTGGTGTACTGAACTCACCATAAGGGAAACAAGGCTCGCACCAAGTAGTATGGTACTCCATTGTTACTGCTGGTACACTTACCTTTATTCTCCCCCTATTTTCAGGGTCATTTACATCAACAACATATGCTCTGTATTTTCCGTTAAAATTCATACTACACCTTCTCTACTTCATTCATATGTACCCACGACTCAATATCTGTAAGTAATAAACACTTACCGTCAGTGTCTACACTTCCTACTTTCCACGTTTCAGCTCTTACCCAGTTAGGTACTTTCACACCTTCCGAAGCGTGAGCGTAAGTGGCTGTATCTGAAATGAAACGTATTGTATCACCTTTAGAATAATCTGTTGAAGAATTAGATGATACTTCATCACTTAATTCAGCAGGTTTCATTGTCTTACCAAAACCTGTTTTTATAAGTGTGAGTGTTTCAGACAAGCCATTGCTACTATCAATGGTTAGTTTTATCCCCTCAACATAGTATAAACCACTTAAATACTTACCTAACCCACTAAAATTTATGGTCTGCATATAGGTTAAAGCAAGTAATTCAGGTGTAGGGAGAACATCACAATCGCCACGCAAGGTGTTGTACTCTTGCTCTCTGTATGTTCTCTCTGTTTTATCTGTATCAGTATTATCCTTCTTATTCTTTTGTGCTTCTGTGTCATCATATGGTACACTACCATAGCCAACACTTGATACTTGTACTGGATAACCCTGTGTTTGCAAAGCTACTGTTTTCTCATTAGCGAAAAAGCTATCAGTATCTTGTGTAGAGGGGTTTATATCAGCATATCTTGTATCAATTTTTTTCGTTTCCTTATCTATGGACGGCGAAAACTTCAATACGTTATTTTTCAAAGCGTCCACTCTGTAATAAAGATTACTTGACGGCTCTGCAAGAAGTCCTAAACGGACATAAAAGAATGTGTCACCTATTAATTTAGCTACAAACAATTCTCTTTCGTCATTTGCCAAACCTTCCATAAACTCTATATCTGTCTGTCCACTTTGTGTTATGCTGTCCTGTTGAATATACTCATAATCTTCGGGATAGACTAACTTCCAACCGTAGCCATTACACTTTTCTTTGATAACATCAATGCTCCTCACCTTATTCCACGTTTGAGTATTCTTAACTCTCTGCATAAGGTGAGTTTTATCCAAACAATATAACTCTATGTAAGGGTTTCCGTCATCAGGAAACACTGGATTTATCTCTGATATATACCCATAAAAACAATGCTTTTCTGCACTTCCTTGAAACATAATATCAAGTGACATAGGAACATCTTTTAGGTAAATATCATCTTGTATAAACTCCATATTTGGGTCATCAATTTTAATGGTGACACTATCCGCACCTTTTACCGTTTCAGTAAGCTCAATAGATAAAATCATCTGCTTACGGTCAAAAGGAATACTCTCACCATTAAAACTCAAGTCCCAATATGTAGTGGAAATATCCATTACATCATTCATAGTTTACTCACCACTTCCGTAAAAGTAGGTATTGTTACAATGTCACCTACTTTTATATCAAGTTCAGACTGATACTGTGGGTTAGCGTCCAATATCGCCCACCACAATTCAGAATTATTATATATTTTATAAGCCAAAAAGTCAAGGGTATCACCCGAAGTCCAAGTGTGATATGTTGCCCCTGTTGTATTAAACTGAAATCTCTGTCTTATATCAAAGATTTTCTTATCACTTCCATCAGGATAATAGGTAGGTGTAGAAGTGTATCTTGAACCTTTATATATAGCCATTATAAAACACCTACCTGTCTTAGAGTTAATTTAAAATGTGCCACTGTTGGTGTACCACTTTCGTCCATAGAGTCAATTTTAATATTGAAATTCGTAAGAACACATTTTCTTACGAAATAACCATAGAAAAATATCATTTCAGGCGGTCGTTTCCAATCAGCCACATTTTCCTCTGGTGTCAAAAAAGCTCCGATAAACTTCATATAGTCTTTTATTATACCACAAGGCTCTATAAGCCTATCAACTAAATAAAGCTCTACGTCAAACTCTCTTGCCTTACCTGCAACAAACTGTGTATGCGGATAAGCCATAGCAGGGGCTATATTATCCACATACTCAACTCCTCTGTCGTATTCAAGAGTTTCAGGGTTAAATTGAAAACGCATTATTTCCCCTGTGTCCAAATTCTTTATGTAACCTTTAGTCTTAGCCTTACTTAATGCTAAAACTCTTTGTGTCACTTCTTGTTCAGATTTTACAGAGTCAATGGCCTCTTTTAAGGTATTGCCCCAGTAATCGTCACCTTTATTTACAGTGCTTGCGATTACTGCTGCCGAGTCCGTACCAATAGCCCTATCCCAAAGACTTCTGACTCCTGTATTAACAGTGTTTACAGGGTTAGTATAAACACCAACCCTGTCTTTTGAATAAATAGGCATTGTTAAGCCCTCCTTGCCATACCATTTCTTCTTTGCTCTTTTTCAATGTACTTCATCAAAGTTCTCGCCGCTTTTTCATAATCGGACTCACCCTTTGCATTATCAACTCTTACAACAATGCTACCTGCTCCAAAATTAACACTATAATCATTATGTTCAGTCTTAGTAGGTGTAGATGTATGTGATACATTTGATGAGGTACTCTGTGCAAGAGTTTCAATACTACTTGATAACTTATTGCTTGCAAGTTTATATCCTGTATTAAAACTTTCTTCAACACTTTGGTCGTGAGGTATTATCCTCGTGCCACGAGGTAGGTCAACAATTTCTCCACCCTTTTCATTAATAAGAGCTGTACCACCTTCAAAGTAATCCGTACCACTCGCAAATTGACCTCCAAAACCCTTAAACAAACCCTTTGCCTTTTCTGCTATTGTACTCACTGATTTCTTAGAGGCTTGTTCATTTGAAATTGAGCCACTTGTTGTATAATTAGCTGTAATTTTTACTGTTTTATCTTGTAATGCTCCAATAGACTCTGCAAGTTTATCAACATTAGTCTTACCCGAAACAAGAGCTAATACAAGCACTGTCTTACTTTTTACGTTAGTAATAGACTCTTTCAAACCGTCTACTAATTTCACACTCTCGTCAACACCAGTCACACTTATTGATACACTTGCAGGTGTTTCAGTAAAGGAAGCCAAACTTGCGTCTAATCCCATTAAACTCTCTTTAAAATTAAAATTTACACCAATGGTTAATGACTCCGTAGGTAATGCTTTATATGCTTTAGTAAATTCATCCATATTTGAAGCCATTGTTTTAGAGTCCGATACAATATTGCCCGAAGCATTTAGTGTCACTGTTTTAGAGTCCCAACTAATCATACTTATTGAACCAGTAAATTTAGAGAGATTATTAACTACCCTATCGTTTAGATTATATATATTAGCTGTTACAGATATAGTTTTTGTAGAAACATCAGGTAAACTATTTATTGCTTCAGTAAAAGATTTTAACTTATCTACATCTAAGGTCACTGCATTTACTGTATTTAGAGCAGCAGCATAGGTATTCCACGAGTTTACTGTATCAGCAGGTACAGGGTCTAACTGTTCAAAAACATCTTTAGTATAAAACTTAGTATTCAACCCTTCCATAGCTGTCTGTGCACTGGTAATAGCTGTACCTAAACCCTCGTACTGCTGTGTCATTGACTCAACACCTTGTGAAGTTGTTTGATATGTAGGTGTAACTACTACATTACTGCTATTGGCTTCTTTTTGTTCTTCTTCAACAATTTCGTGAACACCCTTACCGTCCTTTTTAACAACATCTACTTCAATGTTTATCCCATTTTCGGAACAATACTGTTTAGCCTCATCTACTGTCAGTTTAGTGTCAGTTAAAGCCTGTGTAGCACTACCATTGTCATCTACCTCATATGTAACAAGATGATACTCACTACCCCACTGTTCAAGTTGGTTCATTGCATTTTCAACAGTATGTCCATTGACTACATAGTCAACATTAACAGTATGTTGCTTACCGTCTTCTTCTGTAACTGTTTTTAATTGTTGTAAAACAGTTTCATAGGATTGTGTATCATTGTTCCATTGTACCCTATATACAAGTGTATGGCTATTTTGAGCTTGCTCTAAAGAATTTATATCTTGAATATATCCGTCATAACCGTGATTTGTTACAAGATTATTGTTATTCTCTAACGCTGCCTTTAACTGCCCTTGTGTGACATTTTTAAAGTTTTCAGCTTGCTCTGCCGTAGCCCATTCAAGACGTTTCTGCTTATTAGCGTCAAGTGCAGCACTATTTTCGGCTAAAGCCCCATTCATATCTGCAAGACCACCTGTTAGGGTATTTTTAGCTTTTGCAACATCATACTCTGTTTTTGCACCCCAAGCACGCAAAGCTAAACCAGCAACCATTAGAGCACCAGTAACAGGGGCAACAGCTTCCCTCACACCAGGGATTAACAATAGAGCTGCTGATACAGCGAATACTGCTCCAACTATATCTGCCAATCCGTTAATTACCTCATTTTTTATTGCAAGTATAGCATAGTGAAATATAGCTTTTAATTGTGGTAGTAATGTACTTGCAAGAGATTTTAAATTATCAATTAAGCTAAATAACAATGTTCCTATGGCATTGTTTAAGTCACCTGTGTTTAAAGCACTAAATACATTACTTATAAGGTTTTTGACCCCACCAATTATATCAGGTGCATATTTTGTAATAGAATTAGCAAGCCCACTTACTAACTGACTAACACCTTCTGCAATCCTATCAGAATTTGCAAGCAATCCGTCTACAAACGAGTTAATAATGGTAAAAGCAGTTTCAAAAAATGTGTTTGAATTTTCACCTACAAAATCTATAGCATTTGTCATTATTGTTGCAAGATTTTGCCCGATTGTAGGAGCATAAGTTTGGATTGCAGATGTAACCGAATTAAATATTCTCTGTACAGCACTTCCTATATTAGATGAACCATTCGCAAGGCTATCAACAAGTTTATCAATTAAACTTCCTGCTACGTCTGCGATACCATTTGTGCCGTTTTCACCACCAATAACTGCAACAAAAGCGTCACCAACGCCACTAAGTAACCCCATAAATTTAGATACAAGTGATTGTACGTCCAATCCGTCTATGAAGTTCCTTACCTTTGTGGTAACACCTGATAAGTTATCTGTAAACCACTCATAACCCACTTTTATTTTACCTAAAAGTGTTTGCTGTTCACCTAATTTGACATTCAAATTTTGCCACTCTGATGTAGAAATAGTACCAAAAGCAAGTGCTCCCATAGTTACAGCAGCTAAACCTAAAGCTACACCGTGTAAACCTATAACCATTTTAGAAGCACCTAAAACGGCAGAGCCAAACATTTTTAAACCTGTCATTACTCCATTATAGAGTGATTGCCATTTAAACATCTGTACTGCTGTGGCTATTTGTGCTGTGACTGCTAATATAGAACCTGCACTTGCAGTCATACCTTCCCCTATGTTTCTAAAAGCGTCATTCCAAGTTTCACCTATAACTTGTGCTGCACTCTCGCCATAATTAAGACCCATTTCTATAAAATCAAGAGTATCATTAAGAGCTGACCTTATTTCCCTCAAGCCATTCCGAGCGGCAGAAAGAAGATTACCAAAGAGATTGCCACCTCCACCTCTACCACTTGCATTAGCCCAAAAGTCCCTTATAGTATCTCTTGCAAAAGTAAAGAAACTTACTGCAAAATTTTTTGCACCTGCAAAGGCATTTTTTATACCTACTGCGGTTGTTTTTGCTCCGTCCAATACAAGGCTAAAGCCACTCTTAATCAAGTCTAAACCGCCTGTTATAGGACTTACATCAAAGCCTATCAATTTACTTGCCATACCCAAACCTGCAATAAGCGGTACAGCTAAAGTTGCCTTAGAAGTAATGCCACCAAGCACTTCCATAAGGCTCTTTCCAAAAATAGTTGTATTGCTTAACCAATTTGTTGCCTTTTCAGATAATTCCCCAAATTTATTTAAAATACCGTTCACGCTTAAATCTAAATCTTCTCCGAAAAGTTTACGCATTGTGTCGGCTACAACAGGGTTAGCTGTTAGAAAACCATTTGTAAAAGAAGCCCACATATTTTCTATGTTTCTCTTAGCGTTGACAATTCCCTCTGCAAAAGGTGTTAAGCCAAACTTATCTGCAAGTTTTACTGATTTTTGTCCATAGCCTGTTGACATTTCCAAAAGTAAATCTTTAGCATTAATTAACTGTGGTACAAACTTCTGCACACCTTCTTGTAAATTTCCTATATTGAATGAGTAGCCAAACATTATTGCTCCAATAGCTTTTTGAATAGGGCCTCCAAATAAGAGTAACCCTGCCGATATACCCTGACCGAGTGCTTCACCCATAGATATACCGTGGGACATAACATCACTTACCATTGAAGTGCCGTCAGACATAAATTGAGTAATAGGTTGTTGGAAAGATTTATCCTTAGATTTTTTATTAAAATCTCGAATTTTCTTTGATATAACATCAATAATGTTATTCTTTCCCTCTGAATTTTTAGCTCCGAATGACTCTTTAAGAGTTTTCATTTGTGACCTAATATTATCCACCATAGGTGATACTACATCTTTTAAACCCAAAAAGTCACTCTTATATCCTGCCACTATTGTGCCCAAACCTAAACCCATAAGTCCAGTTGGTGACATAAGTGTTGTAGCTATTACTTTAAAGTTGGTAAGTAAGCTCGCACCAGCACCACCAAGTAGTTTTAAACCACCTGCGAGTAAGGTGCTACCACCATATGCAACAATGAAAGCACCTGCCATTCTACCAAAGGTATCAATAGTACCACCCCACTTTTCCTGAAAACCTTCACCAAATTTATTAGACATTGCTTCACCTAAATGGTTAAGCATAGTCTTTAAATTAAAGTCTGCTTCCTCAATCTTTTCTGAATGAAAACCAAAAACACCAAGTGCTTCTGCTATGCCATTGTATACACCTGAACCAATGGACTTTAATGTCGTCTTTATGGTGTTCAAACCGTCAACTAAAGGTTGTAGTCCTACATCAATTAAAGATTGTGTTAGGGTCTTACCTTGTGATAGACTATTTGAAATTTCACCAAATAAACTTTTAGCTTGCTTACTTAATGTTCCGAAAAGTCCACTGATATTGCCATAGTTTCTTGTAAGAACGACTGCAAGTAAGCCTAATGCAGAAGCCCAACCAATACTTCTAAACGTAAGAGCCTGTATTGAATTTCCAAGCATATTAAATATACCTATAAAGCCACCAAGTCTTTGTACATTCAGCATATAGTTGATAACAGCACCACTTAAACGTAGTAGGCTACCCATTGCTACTAAAGCTGCACCACCTACAACAGTAAGGTTTGTGCCAAACTTAATTACCTGTGGGTTATTTTTTAGCCAAGTAGTCATAGCTGGTGCTATATTTTTTACTACTTCTGTAAACTTTTCTGCTGGGTGTATTAACCCATACAGAGCTTCTGATGTTGAGTTTATTATAGTCTTATCACTAAACACGGATTTTTCTACTTCAAGAAGATTTTTCACTGCATTTGTAGCTGACCGATACATATTATTCTCTTTGTTTCCAAATCCTATCCTATATATAAAAGTAGTCCAAGCGTCAGCCATATTTGAAAGTACAATAGACCAAGTATTTGACAAAGTATCTTGCATACCTGCCATACCTGTCTTTTCTACTATTTCAATAAGGTCTTGCATACGCCCCTCAACAGTCTTATGCAAATCGTGACCTAAATAATTAGACAAATCACCAACGTCAAGAATATTTCTAAGCATTTTTGCCGAAACATTATCATCACCACTTAAAAAGTTTTGGATAGCCTGTTTCCATTTTAATGCAGTTGTATTAGGTCTAAATGCCTGTAAGTCACCTATCCAAGCCATTGTTTCTTGTCTAAGTCCTGTTGTCTTACCAATCATTTGGTCGAAGGCTTCAAGTCCTTGTGACTTTAGAGTAACAACCATACCCTGCAAATCTTCTACCTCAAAAGGTGACTTGTTAGCATAAGCAAACAAATCATCTGTTATTTTACTTGCTTTGTCAGCGTCCCCGTATAATGCTTTCAAGGTTAATTGGAAGTTCTCAAAAGAGGACGAAGTATCAACTACTTTAGACCCTATATCTTTCATTACTCCCAATACACCTTGACCCATATTCTGAAATTGAGAGCCAAGAACGCTCATACCAACAACAGATGTATTCATATCAAGTAGGCTGCTTGCAGTGCCACCTATACCCATAGAGAGTTTATCAGCACTTCCTGACAAACTACTAAATGCACTTGAAGCTGATTGCATACCAGCCGTTGCATTGTCCTGAAAGTCCAAGACAATACTTAAACCATATTCACTCGCCGCCATATTAAGCGTTCTCCTCTCCTATTATTTTGAGAGGTATTTTAAAGATTAACTACTGCTTCTATTTTCTGCTTTCTTCTGCTTCATTATTAAATCATACCACATTCTGCGTTCACCTCTTGAAAGTTTTAGAATAGTATTTCTATCCCAATGGTATACATAAGCAATGACGTGAGCTTCTACCCACATTTCATCAATGCTTATGTAACCAATAATTAATTCCAACCAGTAGGTAGGGTGGTTTAAATAAAATTTGTTATGTTCAAACCGCCTTCAAATTCGTTGCCACATTCAGGGCACTCTACTGGAATTTTTAAATCCAAACCGAATTGATTTTCAGCCGACAACTTGATTAGGTATTCTCTATCTCTCATTGTCATCTTACGAACAATTTGCTCTGTCAACTCAAAATCATCATCAAATTCAGTCAAATTCAATATCATAATTGTCTTGCCCTTAGCAAAATCTCTTTGAGCGATTGGAGCAAATCTGTTTCTGTCACCGTTAGTTGAATAACGAATTATACCTGTCTTATGTACATTACCTTGTTCATCTCTGATACCAACAGGCAACTCAAAAGGAATACCCCTTTCGCCGTCCCAAGGTACAACCTTTACTTCATCAACCGACAATCTTGTTGTAATGCTCTGTCTACACTTAGGGCATTTATGTATTAGTTCCAATTCTTCACCAACTGATACCTCTCTTAGTCGGAGAATGATTACATCAATATCAGCTGTGTACATAGAGTTAAGAATTTCTTCTCTGTTGCTCTTTGACAAACTCTGAAAATCAATATCCCCAAGTGTAAGCAAACATCTGCTCAAAAGTAGATTATATAGCTTTACCATAGGGCTGTTTTTGTGTCTGCTGATAACTTCTTCATCTTCACCGTTAAGAGGACGGATTGAGAAAGTCTTGTGTAGCTTACCTTTTTCGTCAGTGTAACCTGCAATCAAATCATATTCGTCCTGCAAGTCACTCATTTTTGGAGCAGCATTACGTTCTTCTGCCACCTGTGCAATTACTTCGTTTGCGTTCATTACGTCTTTTTTCTTTAATGTAGCCATTACTACATACCTCCTTAATTTTATTACAAATTCATTATACAACAAAACTCTGCAAAAGGCAATACCTAAAGCAGAGTTTGTTGGTTATAAATGTTGTTTATTCAGACTTAATCAATCCTGAAGGACTCCAGTTCTCAAATGAACCAGTTTCATCTTCAGGAATTTCATATGTAAGATAATCATATTGCAATGTAATTTTTTCTATTGCCACGTCATCACTGGAAGCGTCAAGGTCAGGTGCTTCCCATTTTGACATAAAGGCATTATTCAAAATATATTTGATACGAACCTTACCGTCACGACCAAGTACATTAATGTCAACGTCCATTCGTGATGTTGAGTCGCTACAAGTTTCTGCAAGCAAGTCAAGAACATTCTTTGTTGTGCTCAAACTTGAGCTTGTTGAAGGAACAACACCCTTTTCCATTGTTACCTCACCGAATGAAGCCTTACCTGCAAGTTTTACAGGGTAGTTTGTACAACCTTCGTGATATTCTACGCCGTTTAAGTCAGCTGAAAGTCCTGAAACCTTTTGGAAACCGATTTTAGTGTTTTCAGCCTTTGAAGATGAAATTTTACCGTCTTTAGAAAAATTGTAAAATTTAACACTGAACATAAACTGTTGTAGTGGGTCAGTTGCCGTGCTATGCACATACGCTTCTGACTTTGGAAGTGCTTTTAAAAGAGCTGTGATGTTCATAAGTTCAAATCTCCTTTCTACTGCATTGAACGAGAAAGGTTGATTATAATAAATTCTGCACAATCTTTCTCTCTGTATTTAACAGTTGCATTTAATTCTTTCTTTGCAATGCTATTAGCCGTATTGGTTGTAGCGTCACAAATTACTGAAAAGGCTTCTGCCTCTGTTGAGCCTTCAAAACTGTTTGCTTCCCATAGACTCTTTAGGTAAGATGAAATGCTACGTCTTACGCTACTCCAAGTAGTTGGGTTGTTTGGCTCAAAGATGTACTGTTGTAGCAAATCTTCAAGGTCACGAGTGATAAGTGTTTCAAGCAAAATACTTGAAATATATCTGCCATTCTCAAATAGAGAACGTCCACCCCAAATACAAATGCCATATTGTTTCTTATCCATTAGGCAAGAAACATTTAGCTCATTTAGCTTACCTGCGGTTGTCTTATCAAGAATAGTTGAAAGTCCGATTGCTCCTGTAAGTGTTGCGTTTGTACCTGCTGGTACTTTAGCATAGCCATATTCAAGAGCCATACGAATAATTGTACCTTGTACTTTACCTACGTTTGGTACAGTCTTTGTTTCATAAGTGATAGGGTCAGTAATTGTTACCCAAGGATAATAGTAGTTACCTCTACCTTTATCTAAGAAAGCAATTTCTTCAGCAACTATATCACTTGTAGCCGTTTCAGACTCTGTACACAAGATTGCGTGTATTCTTGTGTTTCCTGTACAGTATTCCAAAAGGTGCTTACTATCTGTCTTTGTAGCGTCAACAATAGACAACATTGTTACATCATCAATTACATCAAATTTCTTCAAAATTGTCTTGTAATCAGCGATATTACCACTATCCTTACCACCTGATAAAGCTGTGGCTGCTACCACTTCAAGAGTTACTTCACCTGTTGATGTAATCTTGATATACTCACTGTTATTGTTTATAGTAGCGATAACAGTATCGTTTGTAACTGATGTGAATGTTTCAACAAGAGAGTCGCTATTAGCTTGTTCACCGAAATAAACCTTTACGTCAAAAGCACCACTTACTGTTGAAGTAGCAACTTCAACGAATACCTTTCCGTCACTCCAAGCACCTGTGTCAACAGTTGTTACTGTCATACCACTTACAGTGTTTGTAGAAACTGTATCTTTTCCGTCTGACGCACTCAAAACGTAACAGTCGCTACCGCCGTTCTGAAAGAAATCATAAACTGCATAAGCAAGATAGCTTGAAGATGTAAAAGGACTTGTTAGTCCGTTTGCAAATGCTTCAATGTACTCTTGCCAAGATGTAATAAGCACTGGCGTGTTTTTTACACCACGTTCAGCCTTACCAATAAAGCCACCTATATACGAAGATGACTCTGTTGCTGGAGCTGTAACGACAGTCTGACGATTTACATACACGTCAGGATATGAATACTTTGCATTAGCCATTTTTATTACCTCCATTATTATTTTTCTGTGACTTAGTGTTATTCTTCTTAGTCGTCACTTTTTCAGAAGAAGAATTATCAGCAGCCTGCTGTGTTTCGACAGTTACCGAAACAGGTACAGGCTTTGCTTTTGGTTTAATGATTAAAAGCCTTCCAGCTTTTACTTCATTGTATATCACCTTTGTAATAAGGTGTTCTTCAACCTCAACCTTTTCATAAGCACTTATGCGAAGTGCTGTGCTATCTTTTAATGATAGATTATGAGGTTTATTTGCAATATCCTTAATAAAAACTTTAGACATTTAGAAGCCCTCCTTACTTAGTATTACTGTTTCAATTAAACCACTATGCTCATTATAAGTCCTGCCTAAATAGCCTTGTATTGAGTAAGTAATGGTTGAGTGTATATCTTTGTCACCTTGTGTCAAAGTATCTCTACGCCTTAAAATATCCTTTTGAATACATAAAACGCTTGTAAGATTACCTATTGAATTTCTTACAGGTAAATTAAAGAATTTACCCCTACTATAAGGTGGTAAACTCTGTAACCACTTCTTAGACATATTATCCACATCTGTCCAAGTTTTACCCCAAAAGTCAATTTGATAATACATATCAAAAGGTATAGGCAAGTAGTAATTTATTGCTTCCTTTGTTTCCTTATTGATATATGTATATTCGACATTATCTGTCCTGTCGGTGTTTGACAAGTCCATAAGATTATACCAAGTAATACAAGGATATGCTTCTAATTTAAGAGTTTCATCAGGCTTTCTCATCTGAACAGGCACTTTATATGGGCTACCATTACGGTCAAGAACGACAGCTTTTTGAGTATAAACCATAAGTGCTCTGTTTATTTCTTCTTTCCAAACCGAAGCTACTTCCATTGTTACTCACCCACTGCCCTTTCCAAAATCTCATTAGCTCTTGCCTTTACGTCAGCCTCGCACCGCTCCCAAGCCTTTTGAAATAAAGGTCGTGCTGGTGCTTTACTTGTGCCACCGTCTACCCAACTTACAACCTGTTGGTCGCCACTAAGCATTATGATATAACCGCCACGTCCTGCTGACATAGCAACTGCTTCACCTGTTGTCCTATCTTGTGTACCGTCAACCCAAGGTGTTGAGCTACCTTTTAATCTTACTGTAATCGGAGAGTTTGCTACAAAGTCACCACTCTCTTTAGTAGCATTTACAGCGTCAACAACTATTTGTGCAAGCTCGTCCATAGCGTCAGCTATTTCAGCTCCTGCACCTGCCAACTGGTTTAAAGCAATACCACAAGCGTCCCATTCACCTGCCTTATGAAACACAAAACCTGCTTTAGCAAACTGTCCTGTGTTTCCCCAAGCACGTCTAAAACTCATAACTCGTCACCCCAGTCAGTGCCGTCATAATTAACTTCACAATCACGTCCGTAATCTGTTTCGTCAAATATTTCACGGCAATAAAACTTGTAAACAATGTATGTGTTATTTATTTGTGTTCGTGGTTGTACACGAACAATTTCAAAGTCCATATTGTTAAATACAAACTTTCCTTTTCTCATTTCTGCTATATCCTTAGCTGTAACAGCAATATTATTGTCCCAAAAACTTTGAGTAGGAACAGTTATCTTAGCTGTGAGGTAGGTACGATTTATCGCCTTTTCACCATCTTTAGCTTCCAACTGAACCCTTGCCGTTAAGTAAACAGGCTCTTTGTAGATTTTTTGTGTTGTTTCGCCGTAAGGGTTTATATCAGTCTTTTCTCTGTCCAAAAAGTAAAAGGGTACTTCTTGAGAGAAAATCTCTTGATAAACTTCAAGCACACCGTCCAAAAAGGCTCTTTCATTCAAGTCAGTTATTTCAGGTATTTTACCCATAACTTCTCACCCCCTATAATGATACTTCTTCTACATCATCAGATGTATCTGTATCATCAGGTATGGTTGCGGTCAACTCTGAATAAGCAGAACGTCCTGTCCAATCAAGTAAGCGTACAAGTATATAATAAGTTGCACCTTTTTCACAATTCACTATTCTACAACGCTTCTTATGAGGGTCAGTAATGGTTGATACCTTTTTAGCTAAAGGTGATATTTCACCAGTTAAAGCATAACTGTCAGCTATTGGAGATGTTGATACATAAATCTCATAGCATAGGTGCCTATCATATGTTGCTTTCCAAGATATTTCTATTGAGCTATCTTCCACCGAGTCAATTTTAGCTTTTAATGTAGGCATTTTTGCCTTTTCATAGTTATAAGGTGTATAGTATCTATTAGATAAATAAGTACTTGCGGAGCAGAGAGTATTACTCCCTGCACCACCTTCATCTAAATATTTGTCCCAATCTCCGTCCATAGCATTTACTAAGGTCATATAATGGTTAAACCATTGAGATTTTTTCAAATAGTTATTGTCATCTGCACCTATATCTACGTAGTTAGCGTGACGTATAGCTAAAGCTAAGTACAATTCACGCCTTGCCAAAATTGACAAAGGGTACATATATTCTTCGGGAAAGTCACTTAAATCTTCATCTGCAAAGGCTCTTGTCCTTGCAAGGTTAAGGTATAGTGTTAAATCTTCATCAGACATTTTTAGATACAATTCGTCACGTTCAGTGCTATCTTCTAACTGAACATTAACACTCAAACGCAAATATCTTATCAAATCTGCTGTCGTCATAACATATCACCCCTACCTTAATTAGAATGGTCTAAGCATATCCCCTCTTTGAAGTATATCCTTAACATTTTGTGGCACTTCAACAATTACACCCTTCTTTAGATGATAATATGTGCCACCGATACAACAGTCATAATCAGTAGCTGGACACACCTTTACAGGTTTAGTGCCTGCTACAATGCCTGTATTTTCTTCCTTAGCCTTTTGTTCCACCTTTGTAGGAACATTAAACTCTGCATTACCTTTTGTTTCTTCTGCTTTTGTAGTTTCAGCTACTTCTGCATTTTCAACAACTTCTGTATTTTCAGCGTCTGCCTTAGGCTTTTTAACGATTTTACCTGCCATTTTTATTTCCTCCTAAACAACAATTATAACACGATTAAATCCGAAATTTTAGGCTGTTTCAATAACTACACCGTACTTATCGTGAAGCAAGCCTGTACCAAAGATTGAGTACCAGCCAAGACTTCTCTTTCTTCCGAAGTCCTCAACACCGTTATCTCTTAGTTCAACAGATAGTGCTGTTGCAATACCATAGTAAGCGTCACCAAATAGTAGAGCTTGATATACAGGAACAGCATTCTTTGAACCTTCTTCACCTGCACCTTCAACAAGGTCAGCATTGTATGACTCCTCTGTTTCTGCTACTGCACCGTTACACATAAGAGATGTTTCAATAAATCTTACATCATCAATTCTGCCGATTTCACCTGTAAATAGTTGCATAGGTGCACCATAATTTGAAGCATTTACCCAAGCTGGGTCATCTCTTAGGGTACGGCTCTGATGTGGGTGTACAAAACAAATCCAGTTTGTACCTTGATACTTTGGAGCGTCTGCTGTTGAAAGAATTTCAACTGCGTCCTTAATTGCTGCAACATTCAAAGTATCTGTTGCTGTAAGACTTGCTCTTGTAGTTTTCTTACCGCCGTAAACAACATTCTTTGTGTTTGAAAGAGCTGTATCTCTCAATTCGCAATCAACTGTAATCGCATAGTCACGAGAAAGTAGAGTTGTCATTTCAGCCATAATATCATCAAAAGATGACTGAATTAGCTTTTCAGTCGTACTTACTGCATTACCATATTCTGTTACAGTAATTTGCTTTGTTGAACCTGACATTGCTTGTGTTGTCATATTCTGCATTTCTTTCAATGCACCGCCACGCTTTAGGTTATCATATGTAAGCATAGTGATTGTAAGACCTGCATTTACACCAAGTTCTGTTTTCTTTGTAGCAAACTGCAAGAAACGCATTACAGGTAGTGCCTTAAATTCAATTTCCTTTGAATAAACTGTTCTGATAGCGTCACTGAAAACAACACCGCCGTTTTCAGTAGCACCTGCTGTTGTTACCTTTGAGTCTGCATATGCCTTCATTGTGTTTTTTGCCAACGCCTTAGACATAAAACTCTTAAAAATAGATTTCTTGTTAAACATTTTAAGATTTCCTCCTTTAATTTTTATCTCAATCCCATTTTCCTACGCCATTCAGCATATTCTGGTGACGCTGGGTCAAGATTTCTCACATCTTCTAAACTTGTGTCCCCAAACGTATTCATTGGATTTTGTGGGTTTACACTTGGTACTGACGGCTTTGTGTCACCCGAAGGATTTTTTTTCGGAGTTGGGGTGCTTACTACACCCATTTGCTCTTTAGCCTTTTGAGTTAGCTCTTTAGCCTTTTCAATCGAAGCGTCAATCTCCTCTTTCGTAGCACCTGTAACTGTTTCCATAAACATAGGTAAGATAGCGTCTTTGACTTCATCTTTAACAAGTTGTTCAGTTCTGTAAAGTTTAACTTCATATTCTTGCTCAACTTGTTGCCTGATTGTTTCTTCATCAGTTGACTGCTGCTTTAATGTTTTAATAGTGCCTTCAAGTTCCTTAATCTTATTCTTCAAGGTTGTAACTTCTTCACTATCGCCGCCATTTTTCAAATTGTCAATTTCAGCCTTTAAAGTACCTGCTTCTAACAAATTCTTGTTGTTCTGCTTAGTCATTTCTTTCAAATCGTCCTTTAAAGTCTTAATTTGAATGTAAAGTTTATCCTTTTCTTCCTTTCTTGCTCTCGCAATTAGCTCCTCATAATTTATTTGAGAAGGTTCTGTCGGTTGCGGAGTTGGAGAGGGGTTTGGTGCAGGTGTTTGTGGTGCTGGTGGTGCTGGTGGTTCTTGTCCACCGTTGCCGTCACCTTCATCTGCAAAGGATTTGTGTAGTAGTCCAGTAATGATACGACTAAATTTTTCTGCGTTCTTTCTGCTTTTTGTAAACATAAATTTTTACCTCCAATATTAAGTTTCATAATAAAAATAACACACATTGTAGATTTTGTAAAGTAGTTTACAAAAAATTTTTCTAAAATATGTGTTATTTTTATCTATAAGCGATTTAATTGCTTAGGTATGTAGTTGTATTAGTCATTACCATTCTTGCCGTTTAAGGCTATTCTCATATGTTCTGCGGCGGTTTCGCCATTCATTATGCCACTGTTCAATGACGGATTGCCATTTTCACTCTTATTTTTTGAAGTAGAGCTATAAATATCAGGGTGTTCTTCCCTATCCTTGTCCACACGCTTGATGTATTCTTCAATGTTTTCACGTCCCATACGTTTCATTGCTCCGTATCTATCTTCAATACCCATAGACATCTCCATTTGAATTTGTTGTAATTCAATAAGAGTATCTTTCGGAAGTGTATCAGCAAGCTCAACTTCCGTATGGAAAAAATCTCTGTTGGTAATTCCCTCGGGTTTTTTCACGATACCTTCACACAAAGCTACTAAAATAATCATTTTATTAACTTTTTCAAGTCCTGTTTCGGTGTTCATTTTCTTAATTCGGGTTTTTTCAATCAATGGTAAGTTGATATATTGAAGTGCTACACCACTTGTATTGCTTATTGCTTGTGCTCCACCTAAAACTGTTTCAGGTACGCCGCCAATTTCACACATTGCAAGTTTTAAGTTAGTGATATAATCTTTTGCAGTACCACCGTCACCTTTTTGTTCAAGGTTTTCTACCTTAGCGTCTTTCGGCAGTCCACCCCATACCTTATTAGCTCCCTTTTCAATATTGCTTATCTTTGCACCATAAACAACTGTAATAGGAGCTGAATGATAACTGATAATTTCTGAAACATTTGACTGCTTTAGATTGTATTCCACATTCAAAGGAATAATATCATCAAGGTCACCAACACCTTCAACCTTACCTGCAATACTCAAATTCTTAATTTGTACAAAAGGTATAACACCATACTTATTCTTATCTGTACGTTTCACATCACCGTCAAAAGTTTCAACAGTGTCTTTTGTCCAAACCTGTCTAAATAGAGTTTCTTGCTCTTGTGTCTTAAAACCTACGCCGACTTTTACCTGCTTTTTATACACATACATAATAGTCAGCTTATCAAGTTGCTTTGTATTATGTGGGTTAAATTCAGGGAACACTATGTTAGTCGGAATAACTGATACACTTATTCTTCCGTCAGGATATTCACCAAACGGGTCATCTAAATCTTCCGATTTATCATAGTTTACTCTTATCCACGCTTCACCTGTTACAGACTTTGTTTGTCCCATTTCAATGCTTAGTCCATATTGGTCGTTATCTTCCCAAACATCTTCCAAAAACTCAAACAAAGTTCTTCCGTCATCTGTAATTATCTTATCAGACATATTACTGTGAGTTGTAAAGCTCCACGCTTTACCAAGTTCAAACGATACAAACTTGTTTACAAAAGCACGACAATAATTGACTGAAAGTTCTACGTCATCTGTACAGGGTATATCTTCCCAGTGATAGCCTTCATAAAAGTTCCACGCTGTTCTTATTCGTGAAAGTCTATTAGACCACTTTGTATCAATATCCCCCTTTAAGTTCAAAAGGGTATTGTAGTAAGCGTCACCATTCAAGACGCTTCTTATTCTCTCAAAACCTAACATAATTATCTTCTCCTTCTCGCTGTAAAGCCCGAAATAGCTCTATAAAAAGATTGCTCATTTCTTGACTTACCCATTAAACTATCTCTGTTCACTGTTTCTGTTTCATTTACTACACCTTCGTCCATACAACCCCACACTGCCAAACTCCAACTGTCACAATTACCTGTTACAGCTATTTTGTCATTTCTACGTGTAACTATATAACCATTGTCTACATTTACGCACCAAACTTTTCCGTTATAGTCTGTTACACTTACCTCTTTTATTCGTGTGCAATCACCTTGCATTAAATAGCAATTATACATTTCGCCACTTTTGCGTATAGAGGTTTTTATTCCGCATTTGTGTGCTAACTCTTGAAAATCACGAGCTAAATCATAGCTGGCTGTATGATAAGTGTTCCCTGTAATTGTACCGTCACCATACATAAGAGTATCTAAGAGCAATCTTAACTGACGTAATGAAAAATCATTTAACCATTTTCGAGGTATTCTGTGTATTCCGTCAGCAAGTAAACTGTCAAATAAGGCATTATCTTTCTTGTGGTACATCCAATAAGTTAGTTCGTCTTTACGAGTATAAATGTATGGGTTTAAGCCTAATTTTTTAACCATAGCTTGTATTTCACTATATTTTAAACTTTTTATTGATTGACCGAAACAGTATCTTTTTGAATTATATCTCTTATCAAAATTTATCCAACCCTCTGTTATAAACCAGCCACACTGCTTAATCAACTCGTCACTTATTGGATAATCAGCCTTATCTTGAATAGGTGCAACTGGTATTTGCAAAGTATTGTATCTTTGTTCATTAGGCATTGCAAAAAGTGACTGTGATAACATATCTTTATAGCAACCACTGTTTCTATGCTTAACTAACATCTTATGATTTTCTGTTACCTTTAGAGCTAAATCCTTTGACTTAAATTCATACATTTTGCCACAATAATCTTTGTGTATTATTTTAGTTGGTTTCCTATACACAATTTTTCCGTCAACAACACTTGCCACTAAAGTATCAGAGGTCATTTTATCATAAGTTATAAAGCCTTTATCAGTAAGTATTTCTGTATCAAGAGATAAACAAAAATCGTCGTGAGCGTTCTTCTCGTCAGGGTGAGATACCACAAGTTGTGAGCCCCTGTAATCTTTCTGCAACTCACCTAATTGCTCAATAAATTTATGATATTCTTCTGACTTCAATACTTCTTCGGACGCTGGCACTCTTGCTCTACCACTTGAAATCTCTGTTTCAAGATTTTTGTATATTTCAGACTTACTCTTTGTAGTAAAGATATAAGGTATAACCTCACAATTTAAGTTTGCTCTAAGTCTATGTGATATACTTGCTTCTCTTGTAGCGTCACATACAACCTTAGCTAACTTAAAGTGTGATAAAAAGTCCATAATCATATAATATTGTTCTTCATAGTCAGGCATATTTGATATTTTTAGCCAACTCTTTATATAAGTATTATACGTCTTATAAACCATAGTTTCACCAGTTTCAGGGTCAACTCTTTCATCAAACTGCAAAGGTTGTGTCCAATCAACTTCTACGATTGTGATAACGGTATCATCACCCTTACCACCTAAATCTATACCTGCAACGTGCGTTCTTGACTTATCATAAAGAGATACGTCCAAAAGCGGTTCAAGATTATTTTGTTCAAACTGCTCTATATCAATAAACATACCTCTTTCCAATATCCACTTTAGCTTATATGACATTTGGTACTCGTCTGATTTCTCACCCAAACTTCTCTTTTCACCTTCAATGTACTTTGCATACCAAGGGTTATATTTTGCGGCTACATCACAATCGTACTCAAAATGGTTTCGTACTCTTGTTTCACCATTATCATATTCAAGTTTGTTACGCTGAATTGCGTCATAGAAATTACCTTTAAAGGTTGTTGCTGTTCCGATTTTAACCTTTGTAGCATTATAAGCAGCACCCATAGGGTGGATAGATTTAGTAATCTTGTAATTACTAATATCTTGACAATTATGGACTAAAAGAGTGTCTGCAAAGAAGTTATGATTATCTTCTATTGTTAAGTCAAAAACTTCTATCTCGTCTACTGACTTTATCTCTATTGACTCAATTTCTTCTTCCTGTAATACTCTTTCATATGCTCCCTTAGTATTCCCCTGTGACATATGTATGTAAGACAACACAAAATCATCTTTTGTCAGGTGGTCTGCCCTAACATATTGATTTTTATTCGGAACAAAAATTTTATGATTATCTGTACACACAATTTTCTTACCTGATTTAGTTGTTATGGTTACAATCTTTCTGCCGTACAAAGGTTGACTAAAACTTCTTTGCACCTTTTTCAACTCAACTTTTCTCTTTGAATGGTTATAAGAATATACCTTATCGCCAACTGATACATCTTCAATATTCTTTTTGCCCTTTTCTGTGAGTATAGGTGTACCTTTAACAAAGCACTCCTCGCAGATAATTAGTTTAAAGGACTCACCTTCGATTGATGAACCGTCACTGGCTGAAATAGCCGTAACGAATGAGCCATTACTTAGAGAACACGTCTGTCCATTTGACGTGGTAAACTGTAAATTAAAATCAGGGTCATTTAAGACTGCTTCTGCTGACGGACTTAGAAGTCTACTACGAATACGGTTGTATGTAATTTGTGCCTGTCTTTGTGACGGAGCAAATATACCAATCCATAAACCGTCCCTAAATGGTTGCAGTCGCTTATCATTTGCAAACATAGGCATATTTGCAAGTTGTGGTAGCAAAATCATCATACCACCTGATGTATCTGAAATTGTTTCTGACTTACCACTCTGTCTTGCAAATAAAGCTGTTATTTCTGCACCGTCATTTGTTAAAACGGAGCGAATAACTCTCTTTGAAAATTGTTCCTGATAAGGATATAGTGTTCTTCCCGAATATACTTCAATGAAATTAAACACTAAGTTCACCAATTCAGATGTTGTAACACTGCCTGCTAATGTGTATTTCAGATTATCAGTCACTTCTAAGTAAGTGAGGAATAACCAGTAGAATATACACTTTATATCAATCCATAAGCTATGCAAAACCTTTCTCCATTTCATTTAATCACCGCCTTTTACATTCTACAATAAAAAATAGAGGGTTTTCACCCTCTATATTCTCATATTATTCTGTTTTTGTCAAGGCTTTCGTAAGTGTAAAATCATCTAAATAAAGCAATTCTGCTGACTTTGCAGATAATATTTTAGGTAGTCTACGTTTTATATAAAACATTCCTTTTCTCGTCCTATATAACTTATTTTTGACTACATTACCTGCCTTTTTGTAACCGTTATCTTCTCGTTCAAATAAACAAGTTTTCGCTTTAATCTTATCATCTACCTTTATAAGTTTCAAACAAAGCACAAACTTATCACTTAACTTTAAAGAATAACGAAAATCGTTGTAATTACGTTCTTTACCCAAAATGGTCTGTCCAAGTACAAGCTAAATTATCCTTGTCATCTCTCATTCTTAGGAAACGAGGGTGTCTTAGCTTGCCTGTGTCCTTGTATTGTTCATTCGCTTTAACTTCAATGACTTTACCTATCATACTACCCCGATTATCTGTGAAATACTTTCGCATTTCATCATCAAAACCACCGCAATCGCCAACTTCAACAACCTTATACTCTTTACCGTCAGAAAGTTTCATTTTCTGTGTGGTAAACTTTTTGCTCTTTGATAACTTTTTAAATTCTTCTTCTGTAATGATTACCCCATATCGGATATTACCTACCCAATTCTCAAAATAGTACCTTGTTACAGGCATAAAGGACTTTTTAAGCTCTTTTGCTGGTGTAGCAAGACATCTATTAGGGTCTTGTTTTTCGTTCGTTTTAGGGTCAATCCAATAGCCCCAACTGTCATCAGGGAATTTACCTGTGTATTCTTCTGTTGGCTCTGTAAAGCCCATTATTATAACGTCACGAGTTAAAAACTTCTTAATTTTCTGATATTCTCTGCCACGCTTATGGTAATACTTTCCGTCAATGGGTTTTAGCATTATTCCTTCACCGCCGTGCATTACTATCCACTCGTAATACTCTTTAGGTGTAAGTCTTACCCAAAAATCACTTTCATTCCCTGCATTTTTATATAACTTGACTTTGTTAAACAAGTTCGGATATACACTGTAAGTAGCATTTAGCAACTTTAAATCTTTGTCACCCACAAAAACTGGAGTGTTATTTTTGAAGTAAGGCACTCTCCGAATATAAGGAAAGCCTGACGGATATTCTTCTTCATAAAAGTTATTTATTTTACGAATTATCCTATCAAGAAAACTCTTTCGCTTATATAAAGGCATTTTCTCAATCTTGATACCCTTGTAATAAAGAATATCAAACACATTTAAGCATAAAAAGCCTTTTTCCTGTTGACGTTCAATAGCCGTATCATATGTACAATTTAAGATACCCGATATATCATTGAAAGGTACATCAGGGATATACATTTCACCGTCCAAAATAGTGCCATTAAGTTCAGGGATATGTATATCCCTTAGTTGAGGAACACTATCAGTGTTTTCTGTCAACCAACCTGATTTTTTACTCTCTCTACGGCTAAATACTCGTGCATAGTCAGAGTAAAAATGTATTGTACCACGAGTACCGTCAAGTTTTTCTTCTACAAAATAGTTAGGGCTGTTAAGTAGTTCTTCTTGCTTACTCTCGTCCACTTCTTTAGCGGTCATAGGCACTGTGTATAGAACATTATTCTTTATGTAATCTTCCCTATTCCAGTTAAGGAATTTGGGTTTATCCGACCAATATTTATCCATTGCTTACACCCTTACCTTTTTGCGTTTTTAGTGTTCTTAGCTCTTTTAGCCATTCAGAAGTGGCATAAAACAGCTTTTTGTTTTCACCTGTGGCATTTTTAGAGAAATAATCTATAGCCGACTCAATAGTTACGCTTTGCGGAATAAAATTCTGCAAATTTATATCACCTTCGGCTACCTCATCATTATCCATTTCTTTCAGAATATCACTCTGATAGCGTTTAGGTTTATGCGTAATATCTTTATTTGGGAATTTTCCTGTTGTAGTAATGTGCATTTTATTCACTCCTTTAAAGATAAAGAGGGAGCATTTATAAAGTGCTCCCTATTAACGTGTATTTAATTATTCTTCTTCACTTTCATACTCGCCACCGCAAATTTCGCAGATAAATGTATCATCTTCTTCATTGTATTGAAGTGGCTGACCGCAACAGTATGGCTCACCGTTTAGTGTATAAGGTGCACCTTCTTCAACTTCGTCACCTTCATCATCAATGAATAGCATTTTTAGTTGGAGATATGCGTCAAACAATTCATCATTATCCATATCGTCAATCTCGTCTGCCGACTCGTCATAGTATGCCTTTAGAGCCTTTTTCATTGTGACTGCCTTTAGCTTACCGTCATTGTATTTCTTTTCAAGCATAGATTTTAGAGCCTTTAGTGCTTTTTTACGAGCTGGTTTGATGTTAGGGTTACTTAGGTCATTTACATCTTCTTCGTCACCTTCGTCCTCAACATCTTCATCTTCGTAATCATCATCTTCGTAATCGTCATCTTCAGGTTCTTCTTCATTTTCACCTTCGCCATTGATTGCAATAGCACCGTCTTGTACTGCCTTGATTAGCTTGTTGATTAAAGCCTGACGCTTACCCTTTGCGGAGATACCTGCTTCAACAAGTAAGTCTGCAATTTCTTCCGTTTCCATTTCAGATACTCTATCTTCAATTTCTTCCGCAAGACTTTCTTCGTCATCAATAGGCTCTGCTTCAACATCTTCTTCTTCGCCGTCATCCTCGTCTGTATCATCTTCATCTTCAACATCTTCAAGTGTTGTTTCTTCTTCGTCATCTTCGTCAAAATCTTCTTCAATCTGTTCTGACGCACCTAAAATGTTGTCAATTAGGGTTTCTCTGTCACCCTTTGCTGATACACCAACTTCTTTGGCAATCTTCTTTAGCTCGTTGTACTTTTTGCCGTCAAGAGCTTCTTTTGTATAAATACCGTCTGTTTCGTCAGGTGTTTCGTCAGCTTCGTCAACTTCTTGTTTTTCAATCTTTGACTTCTTAGTTGCCGACTTCTTAGCAGGTACAACCTTTTCAGATGTTTTTGGTGTTTCCAATGTACCAGCTGTTTCCAATGTATCAGCTACTGCAACCAACTCTGCCGTTTCAAATACAGGTAGTGCCATAAGCATATCTGTATATGCGTCAAAGAAATCTGCCATTGCCTTCTTCATATCCAACACCGATTTAATTAATTGTTCCTTATTGTTTGCCATAATAAACAACCTCCTTGATTTTTTATATTTTTATTTTCTTTGATAACGTATTTCGTTATCACTATGGCTACATTATAGCACACTGATTTTTATTTGTCAAGTAAGGAAAATCCTCATTCCATAGACAATGCGTGTTTTTTCAACCAATCGTTCAAAAACAATGATTTATGCTCAATTTTCATCATCTCTGCATAAACCTTATCAAGAGCCTTAATCATCTTTTCTCTTGTTTCTTCGTCCGTTTCAGGTAAGTCTATCTTAACTAAATAAGCGTCCTTTACCTTTTGCAGACTTAAATATGTATTCTCTAATAAAACATCAAGTGACTTAACATAGCCGTAATCGGCTTTCTCTAAATGCTTTTCAAAATCAAGCATATTGCCGTCTATAAGCTGGCTTAGTTCACTTATAAAGCCTTTCTCAAAGGCACTCGCTTTTTTACTTCCTGATATTATCATACTTAAAACTCCTTACTCAATTTTAATAATACAAAAGCCGATACTCCACACATCAAAGAGCTAAAATAGTCGCCCCTTATAAGTGTTATAAACACTGTTGCCACCAAAAGCAATGATACAATGAGGGAAGCCATTGACCCTATTACCATTAATACTTCAAGCACTTTTCTCAAAACAGCATTGAATTTTTCTTTAAAACCGTCAGGCTTGCTCTCGTTGTTCTCACCCGAAAGTGCTTTACCCAAATTATTTAATGCGTCTGTTACATCATTCATCTTTAATACTCCTTATAAAACACCCTTGTCATTATTATAAAACAATTTTCTCTCCACTTATTCTTGCGTACATTCTTTTTCAAGTTCTCTGCCGCTTCTTCATAAGTGTTAAAAGTGTTCACTACTTCGTAGTGCTCACCGTCTGACATACTATATTTCCTTGCCAAAACATAGTCCTTTTGCTTGATATTTTTCTTATCCACACATAAAATGTCCGTGTCACGCTCCGAAATCGCCATAATCAAGTCTTTTGTACTTACAAGGTCTAATTGTAAGCTAAAGTCTTTTACTTTCTCAAATCGGCGTTTTTGCCCGAATACGTTAAGCTCCTGTTTGTCCTTAGGTACTGGTGATAAAAATTCTAAAAGGTCACGAGTCCAAACATAACTCTTGCCATTCAAACTCTTGTACACGACAACAGGGTTTTTAGTGGTACTGTCCATACCAATACTCATTACACGATAGTAGCCACCTTTAAAATGCCGTACTATTGGCTCGGATTGTAAGTCTACTATCAATTCCACAACCGACTTGCCATAGTAAGCTTCAATCTCGTCAATCAATTCTTGTGTTTTACTGTCCTTTTTCTTAGTTAATTCGTCCATAATTTCCTCCTTATAGCATAAATAGCTTACCAGCATTGTGCCGATAAGCTATCTATGAAACGATTATTCATACTTTTAGTGGGGGAAGTACAAATATTAAATCTGTATAGCTCCCTGCAAGGTGTGACCTTGTTAAAACAGACTCACTGTCAGAAAGCATATACAAGCTATGGTTAGATAGCTTGTATGTGTCGAAAGGATTGTGAATAAATCACAAATAATGATAAAGCCAGTAGATTACATCAACCACTTAATCAATTCCATATGTAACTCTAAACGAGGTGTAGAAATTCTTGGGTCTACTTAGGAGAGTACTCTTGGGAATTACTCTCCCATAAACCTATTAAATTCAAAGGAGGTGCAATTACCATATGGAGTAACCGCACATTGCCAAAATGGCAAACTGAACCTTGCTATGTTAATATGTATAGAGGACTTATTGAAAAACAAGCAAGTAATATACCAAACCATTTAATCAAAAGTTATTAAACTTAGCAAAGTTCAGCGTTTTCATAAGCTCTATGAAAACTATTTAACAATTACTCATTGTGAAATGAGGAGTTGTTTGTTATGCACTGTTTCACGAACAGTGCAAGTGGAAATCAGTGACTTGAGTAGTTCTATTGTAAGTACCGTTTGATACAATATTCATCTACTCTGCTGCCCCAAACGGTTTTTATAGGGGCATATGTGCTGTCACTGAATTGGTGGGTATTGCAGGTGTCGAACCTGCTCCAAAACAAAAATTATTTTCTGAAATGTAGTGCCACCACGAATACCCATACGGTGGTGAATAACCGCCAAACTCACCACCATATTAACATAGTACAACGAAAAAACAAACATTTTGCCATACAATCGGAATTAAACAAAATGCTTACGTTCAAGCGTGGCTACACAGGAAGTCAAAGGCAACCACGCAAGAAACTTATGCCCTATTCGGCTATAATGGGTATACGATTTTATTGTTGACCGAACAGGGACTGGTTACACGATTGAGAATTGCACTCAATTACACATTGAGAGGTCATTGCGTTCAGTGGTATTACTGCTCCACTCATTGAATAATGTGCTTGTGTACTCTAAGCGTGTAATATGTGAAAATCTATGAGAAAGTGTTTAGGTGTGAAACCGCAACGAACACCACGGAAGAAATATTCGAGCTACAACACCTGAAACAAGGAACGTCATCTCTCAATGACAAGCTCATTATAACATCACTTAGCACACTTGTCAATACTTTTTTTAATTTTTTTCAAAATTTTTTTCTTTGGAGGGGCTGAAACCCCTTTATCCCCACTTAAATCAGTGCCTTTATGTATCATATCCCTTAAAATCAAAGGTATCTCACATAAAGGCTTGTCTTTCAGTTCAGGATAGTCAATCAAAAGATTGTCTACGCAATCCTTAACAAACGTCAACGCTTTACTCTCCACCGTACTTCACCCCCTATCCTGTCCATATCTTTCAAGTAGCATATGACAACTTTGATTAAATCGTCAAGCAACTCGTGATGATTACTCAAGTTCGTAATTGTTGTTGTGTTATTTTCGGATGAGTCCAACTCTCTGACTTTTAAACAGTAACACTCATCAAAATCGTTATACGTTGCCGTAACCGCAATACTTAGATACTTCTTCAACGTCTTGTTATTTGCAACAAGCACTAAAAGGTCATCATCACGATTACTCGTCCAACTTAAATCATTATGATTACTCTGAATTGCAGTCACTCGGCTCTTTGCAATTTCCAGTATGTCATACTTCATCTTTCACATCTCCTTTCGTGAAACTATGATAACACAAACAATGAAATTCGTCAAGTGGCAATTTTCCTCACCCCAAAATTTTAGCTTCTCATATCACTTCACGCACACGCCCGCGCACATACAGGCGTATACACGCCTACACACGCACACACGCACGTGCGTAACTACGTTATATTGTATTATATATTAATATATTATAATATATAATTATATATAATTAATTATATATAATTATAATATTTATAATTATATACAGCTATTAATTGTTCACTTAATTAATACATAAATGTATTAATAAAGTTCACCGAGTATTTTTGCATTTTTGTGCAAATACACATCATTGGTTATTATATACACATTCACTCTCTGTTTTTGTGCAATATGCACAAGCTAAATTCCTTCGGAATTGGGGTTCTTATTTGGGTTAGTTTCGCTCCGCTCAACAACCCAAAACGACTCGTGCGTTCCGCTCCGCTCCACTTCGAGAATTACACTCGCTCCGCTCGTTTACCACCTAAAATCACTCTTTTAACTGGTAATTTAACTGGGTGTTTTAACTTGTGTTTTAACTGCTATTTTAAGGTCTTTAGGGAGGTATTTTAGTTGGTATTTTAGTTGCATTTTCTTAATAAAATTACTACACTAAATTTCCATATTTTGTGTCATTTTTAAATTCCACATCACTACCTCAATATTTATTTTGGCGATATTTTTGAGAGTGACTTTTAGTGGTTTAATAGTGACTTTTTGTACGCTATTGTGACTACATCAATGTGACATTTATTGTGACTTATATGACTACATCTCTGTCATTGTGACTACATCTCTGTCATACTAATTAGCTGGTCGTTGGGAGGTGGAAACCACATCACTCCCTCAATTTTATTCCGCAACTATAAGGTACCACACACACGGTAGGTGAGAAGTGACTGTAAATTAATGGTGGGGGTGGTATTATATGTTATGTTACAAGTTCATTACATTTTTGTTACGCTTTTGTTATGTATTTGTTAAGAAAAAAGTTACATTTCAATATTACATTTTTATTAATAATTTGCTGCAATTATATTACAATTCAAAAGAAAATTTTTTGTAAGAATTTTTACAAGAAAAAATTGTAAAATAAAATCATTTCATTATTTTAAAAATCAAATTGAAATACATTTCAAATTTAAAATTGAAATATCAAACAATATTTGATATTCCATTTCAAAAAATCAAAAAAAGAAGCGACAAAGCAGATGGTACTGTAAGCCGTTAAAAGTGATTTATAAGTCAATAAATACAGTATATATATAAGTGTATATACCTACTATAATATTATTGTTTTAAGGGGCGATTACAAGCTGTTCACAAGATACAGATTAAGCAATAAAAAACAGTCTACAAAGTAGACTGTTCAATTAATAGTCCGAGGACGTCAATGGCAAGACAAAAGTTATCAGTAGATAACAATTTATATTTTGTTTTTGCTATGCGATATGCTGTATAGCGTTTTCGGAAGTGATACCGACCCCTGTGGATTGATACCACATAAATTTTATTTTCGCTGTTATCAATGTAACAGCTAAAGTTACATTTTGAAAAGGGTTTATTTGTGAGTAAGCCGACATACTCACAAAGTAAATTGACATTATCCGCATTTGCAACTATTAATATTTCGCTATTATGTGTATAAATAATCATTTTATCCATTTTTTTAAAATCTCCTTTTTCTTTTTATATCGGCGGTATTAA
>ENA-OPWH01000055-OPWH01000055.1-human-gut-metagenome-genome-assembly--contig:-NODE-55-length-99496-cov-26.724902_pt1 | contig 99496 bp, 93 predicted proteins | sample MGYA00241506_ERZ502004 | MGnify/ENA primary metagenome ERZ502004 (study PRJEB25962, sample SAMEA2043049) | human gut metagenome | biome: human gut; feature: human-associated habitat; material: faeces... | reverse complement strand
AATGCCATACATAGTCTGGCTCTTAAGGCTCTTGAAGATTATCCTTACAAAGCTTTTGTTAAACTGCTGTTTAACGAGTTTGGTACAGATAATGTAATGTTCAAGTTGCTTGAAAATGCAGCTATTGATATCGATGCTAAAAAGATTGACCTTGACGAAGGTTATACTTATAACTACGATATTAGTAGTATTGAACTTAACCAAGATGCTACTTGGTTGCTCGAATATGCTGTTGAACTTAGTACTGCCGATGATGGCAATATTAATATTCAACAGCTGAAAAAGCTGAAGTTCTTATACAAGCTTGACTTGCAAGAACTTATCGACGCATTGTCATAATTCGTCATGGCTTTGTACGTTGTGCCATTAAACAACGTACAACTATTGTTTAATTTATAAAAATTTATGTATATGATGCTACAAATTATTCTATCAGTATTAATTCTACTATTTGTCGAATTGGTAATGGTCTTGTCAAAGCTTGACAAAGATCAAAAACTAATGGTTAGACTAATAGGTATAGCTTTATGGCTATTATTATTCTTGGCAGAAACAATGCCAGGATAACCATAAATGGTATTGCTACAGTTATTACAACTAATTGTAGTAATACCATTGATTCCTCAGTCACAAACTATACAAGTTCCTCACTCAAAAACAATATAAATCTCGTGGTTATGATAACGATAGATATATTACTACTCGTAATAATCTATCTATTCTTTTCCTCATTCAAAAACAATATAAATCTTGCGCACATGATAAGAGTACTAGTGTGCGCGGTTATTGTAGTTGTACTCGTTAAATTATAGGAGGTCATATTATGACAAGTGAAGAAATTAAAGCTAAGATTGAAGAACTAGTTGCTACAGGTATGTCTGAAGAAGAAGCAAAAGCTATTGTTGACAAACTGCTTGAAGAAGCTGCTGCTAAAGATGCAGAAAGTAACGCTGAGGTTAAAGAGGATAATCCTGAAGAACCTACAGGTTATGACAACATTGTTAATCGTCTTATCAAGGCTGAAGGTAACATTTACTATCGTAATGTTCGAGTTAAAACTGCAAAAGTTACTGAACTTGAAAATTATTTCATGGTAAACCTTACAGTCGTAAAAGACTTACGAGCAATGGTTGCTAATGAAAATGGTGAGTTTGTTGAAGGTACACGTAATATTGTGTTCAGTAGTAATTTTGCACTTGGCGGTGTAATTAAGAATACTGAAAATATTGCATGGATTGGCAATAAACTGGTTGAAAATGCCAAAGTATTCGAGGCTGTTCTTGCTGGTGCTAAAATTGATATTATTAATCAGCCTGTTAAAGCTGGCGAAATGTATCGTAATCCATTTAGTACTCGTAAAGACAATGAAACTAAATTCGAGCATGATACTTTTATTAATCATATCGTTGCAATTCACGTTAATCAAGAAACTGCTGAGGATATTCGTGATGCTAAACGAGAGATGATTAAAGATATGTTCAGAAGTAAGTTGTAAAATGTAGGTAATGGTGGTGGCACAAGTGCTGCCACTGTTGCTCTTAAAAAGCATTTTAATTCTGGATATTGTGATAAGGATACATGATGGTGAAGATGATGGAGAAGATGGTGGAGAAAATGAGAATAAAGATGATGCTGAATCTAATGCTCAATCTAATCCTCAACTAAATCTTAATCATCCTTCTACTCATACTTTATTTATTACAGCCCATTCTTACTGTAATACAATTCTACATCATCCTCATGATTATCCTTATCTAAATCATCCTTATCATCCTCATCATCTTTGACATATTTGTCATTAAACTCATCATTATGCTCGATTGTATCGAGATTTATCCCTTCAGGATATAATCTCTCATTATATAGTACAATCATACATGATAATGATAATGCTAATCATCTACTTGATAAATCATTAAACAGTAATAATGATAATATATTTACTGCTATTGATATTTATCAGTCACCCAGTATTAGTATTAGAAATAAATCGAGCATGATTGAAATAAAATCTGTAAAAATATTTGCATGATACAAATAGTTTTATATATTTGTGTCATAATAAATCTATTAATAATAATAATAAAGATATGGAAAATAGAAGATTTAATAGTCGTAATCGTAGAGAGAATATGTATTCAAGTAGAATTAGTCGTAATACTAATGCTAATAGTACTAATCGCCGTATTGATAAAGGTGGAACTCGTGTAGGTCATAATCAGCGTGGTCTTGGTCGTGATATTCCTTCTCATTTACTTGAATTAGCTTATATTATTAAAGGTAATCAAGCTATTCGTAGATATACAGGTCTTAACATTCTTAATGTTCTTCAACAGAAGAAGATTATTGTTAATGCACCTGATAATTTTGTAGACTTTAAATGGGACAAATTTACAGTTTGTTCTAGTGGTCTTCGTCGTGATTATAAATATTCTGAGCAAATCTTTATAGATTGTCTTGTAGCTGCATTTAAACAATTTGCCGAAGCTTCTGAAAAAGTTGTCAATAATTTTATTGATATTGAAAATGCTATAAAAGCTCAAGCTGAACACAAGAAAGAATCTGATGATAATGATGATAATGATGATTCTAATGCAGATGATTCTGATAAATAATATTGTGTAGTTCCATGCTAGTTTCCCTGTAGGAGAAGTTATACCTACTACATTTATTTATGTTCTTGCCATGATTGTTAGCAATCTTACAGGTGAAACTAGCTTAACTATTAAAGCTATGAGTGATTTTATAGATAATGAAGATATTATTGATAAGGAAGGAATTGAAATATATTCTGAACTTGTTGATAATGATTTCGACGAAGCTGGTTGGGATCCAGTTATTGAAGATGATGATAAAGATGAAAATGATATATTTGGTTATCATAATAATTAACATATTAATTTTTTAAATAGAGGAGATATTAAAAATGAAATTTGAAGAAGTACTGAAAGAAGTGTTTGAAAGCATTGAAAATGAAACAAATAATATTCGTGCTGATAAACATAAATCTCTTGTTAAATCTATTGTTCATAATAAAGAAGTTTGTGAACGTAAAGGAGAATCTTTTCGTGATACTTTAGAAGTTACTATGCCTGTACCTAAAACAGATAAAGAACTTGAAGAATGTTTCTGTCTTTCTTGTATTGCCGAGAATATAGAAATGTTTACTGATGATGAAATTAAAGCTATTGGTGTTCAAAATTTTGTTGATGTTGTTCAACAAATGCGTCTTATTGTTGATATGCAAATTGAACATAATCTTAAACGTTTTGAAAGAGTTATTGATCATGCTTATTCACTTGAACTTAATACAAAACGTGATTATAATTCTATGTCTAAAGAAGAACTTATTGAAAAACTTAAAAAATATGAAGGTAAATAGTTATGTTATTTAGTTGTGGAAAGTAATGTTCGTGCTTGTGAAAGTATAGTTACTTATTATCTTGTTAGAATAGTTTCATAAATTATAGTTTTAAGATTAAACTTATAGACACATTAAATGTTACGGTTCGTGAGAATAGTAACATTGCTTTAACTAATGAAAATAAAGATATTAACAATCTCTGTTTTGCGTTTATAAATATTTGGGCTGAAAGTATTATTAACGTTATTATTTTATATTAAAGATCAGTTTACGGTATTACAGTTCGTGAGAATAGTAATACCACTCCTTATTTAACTAATGAAATTAAAGATATATGTAAACTCACTTTGTGGTATTATTATTTTACATTTTTGTGGTCATTTAATTAGTATTGAAAATTCCTATAATACTACTATTCGTGAGAATACTGGTATTAAATGATTTCTTATTAATTATAATCATAATTGAAAATTTATTAGTACTACTGTTCGTGAGAATCGTAGTATTATTTATAATACAAATTATAAATATGCTGATGAGTCTTAATAAGACGAAACAAATAATGTTATATTTATTTGTCCATATTTATTTGTTAAAAAATTAATAAAAGAACTTTGTCCTAGCATTATTTGTGAAAATAGTGCTGGGACTTTTCTTGTTAATACTGTTAGTATTAATATTAATCTTAATGTTAATCTTAATAGTGATATTCGGCTGAGCCTGCACCTGTATATAATAGCGTGCCGGAATATGGCAAATTTGCCCACTCTCGTAAGTCACAATCACTTTAAATACTGAAAATGAATAATCCTACACATTCAAAATTAAATAGCGGATTCAGGCTTATTTTAAGTCAGAATACACTATATATTGAGAACTATACATTTATTTATTAATTTAATCATGGAGGTTAAACTTATGAAGATTGTAAAAGAACTTACAGCTATGTTTAGTGAAGGTAGTGATGCTGCTCGTATAGATTGCGAAATTACTACAGATGTTGAAAATAATGTAGTCACTATCAGCATTACTAATAAAAATGATGTTGAAGGTGAATGCATAACTGTTAATAAATCTGACTTTGACACTTTTGTTCAAGAGTATATTAGAACTTATAATATTACTGCTTATGCTACTATATAAAGAAGTCAAAGAAGGTGTTAAACGTAATGATATTGTTATTTGTGATATTAATAGACTTGCTATTATTGATCAAATTGATGAGGAAAATAAAATAGTTGAAATTACATTTATTGATAATGGATTTCAATGTTTTGTTAGACTTAAACAAATTCGTTATGTTAATCATAATACTGAGAAAGCTGCTTGTAGTTATCGTACATTAATTGCTAAAATGAAACATTAATATGGATGTAGAAATAAATAATATTGTATCTTTCCATATTGCTGTTGTTATTGCAGCTATTTCGTTTACTTATTATTCTGGTAAAGTTCTTGGTTTTTTAACAAGTGAAAATCATAGTAAATATAATAAATATGCTTGGATTGCTTTTATAATTGCAAGTATTGTTATTATAGCTTATTGTACTTATCATTGTTATAATTCTATAGAATATTATAAAGCTATATCTCGATAGAACTGTCAGTGTCCAATCCTCTACGGGGGTGAGGACACTGAATCTACAAATAATTTTATTAATCTTTTAAAACATTGTAAAGTAATGGCTAAACATTATGATGAAAATGGTGTTTTACGTTTATTAAAACGTAATCCTGCAATTAAGGTGTTTAATGGTTGTATCCATGTTATTGAAGGAACAGCCTTTGTTGGTAATAGAACTTGGGGTAAAATTGATTATCTTTGTAAAGTTCATGGCTATCATGTATCTATTAGCAAAAACAAACAAGCTAAAGCTGAAGTAATTGAGGCTAAAGAAAAACAAGACGTTGATAATGCTAAACCTAAAGTAAAAGGTAAAGCTAAACGTATGATTAGTTTTGCTAAAGATATTAAAAACATTGTGAAGAAAAAACGTATTAATGCTTAACTTGATGTTATGCCTACGTTTAATTTCGCTCTTAAAATCGCTGGCAGAGCGAAAAGAAAAACTAGTACTTCTAGTATAAGCGTAATACATAAAGATATCGAAGCTGTTATAAAAGTTAATGCTGAAGGAAAATATTATATTGTTCATGAAGATGTAAAATATTTTATTCATCCTGATTGTTATAACAATAAAGGTAAGAAAGAAGTATATCTTAAAAGACTTGATGAATATGGTCATAGAATTAAAATAGTTCGTGATAAAGATTCTCGAGTTAATATGAATAATGATTTTTATTGCCCTTTTGCTCCAGGTCTTGTTGTTAAAGGTAATATTATTAAAGATCATGGACTTGTTTATTATTATATTAAACAAATTTATAATCTTGGAGGTATTGATTTAACTAAAGATGCTGTTAATGAATGGCGTGAATATCTTGAAAACGAAAAAAACTTTGAAGATGGAATTTAGAGTAAAGAAAGAAGTTACTCTGACTAAATCACAAGAATTTGCAGCTATGGAACTTATTGATTTTATAGCTGCAAAATTCGATGCTAATGATAATATACGAGCTTTATGTGGTCCTGGCGGTACTGGTAAGACTTTTGTTACTAAATATATAATTGATAATTGTAAATTTAGTAAAAGTCTTATTATTTGTGCAGCTCCGACTCATAAAGCTTGTCGTGTTTTAAGTCAGAGTATAGGAATGGATACTTATACTATTCAGTCTCTTCTTGGTCTTAGACCAAATCTTGCATTGGAGGATTTTAATCCTGCTAATCCTCAATTTGATCCTATGGGCAAAAATAAACTTGCTGATCCTGAAAAACTTGTTAAGTTACTTATTATAGATGAAGCTTCAATGCTACCTGCAAAGATGTTTTCATATATAACTGAAACGTGTGAACAAGAGAAAATTAAACTTATTTGTATTGGTGATGCTAGTCAGTTGCCTCCTGTTAATGAACGATATAGTATTGCATTTCTTAATAAGAAAACATATTTTCTTAAAGAGATTGTTAGACAAGAAGCTACAAATCCTATTACTAAACTTTTAGCTATACTTCGTCAAGATATTAAGAATAGACAATATTCTTTTCTTAATTATATTATTGCTAATCCTTCTTCATTTAATGAAATAGGTGAAGGATATGCAGTTGTTGGCAGACAGAGATTTGCTGAAATGGTTACTGAGGGATTTAATGATGAAGAATTTACTAAGAATATTGATATGTATAGATTGGTTGCTTATACCAATATTGCTGTTACTTCTTGGAATAAATTTATTCGTCAAATTATAATTAAAGATGCTAATCGTTCTATTCTTAACAAGCATGATTTAATAATGAGCCGTAAAACCATTGTAGATGAATTTAATACAGCTATTTTGGTTAACTCTGAAGAATATATTATTAATGATATTATAGACTTTATTGATCCTGTATATGAGTTCAAAGGTATGATGGTCAGATTTCAATCTATACATGGTGGTAAAGTAACTCCTCCAGTATTTATTGTAAATCATTTTGATCCTCTTACTATAACAAAGTATTATACTATCGTTAATGATTTAATTTCTCGAGCTAAATCTGCTAATACTGGTCGTGCTAGTCTTTGGAAAGAATATTATAAGTTTAAACGTAAATATTTAATTTGTACTAATATTGTTAGTCCAACTGATCCTAATAAGATTATGATGGAATGTGATTTAGATTATGGTTTTGCTATAACTAGTCATAGAGCTCAAGGTAGTACTTATGATAATGTTTATGTTGATATTAATGATATTGTTTACGATAAAACTGGTATGCCTTATGCTAATGCAGATGAAATGCTTCGTAGATTATATGTTGCCTGTAGTCGTGCAAGAAAGAAGTTAATTATGTGTTATGGTCGATGATGTTGTAGATTTTAATCTTATATGTCGACGTTGTATAAATAAAATATTCTGTAAACCAAATACAACTATAATTAATGGTAAAGGTGATATGACTGCTTCTAATGCATTTATATTGCCTTTTGCTGGTTATAGAGAATCTAAATATCAAGAAATAATTGATATAATAGCTGAACAATATGAAAATCATACAGCCATGAATGTATTTGATACAGGGTATTTTGTTTATCCAATTAAATGTTTTGCTCTTAGTGATTATCAAACAAATCATATTACAATTAAAAACTGTTTTCAACATACAGTTGCATTAATACATAGACTTAATTTTGCCAATATATTCGTATTTGGTCATATGAATGCTTATTTTGAAATGAATGTTGGTCAAGATAAACTCTATTCTGTTAATGATAGAATTGTTAGAGTGTTTGCTAATTACTCTCCTCTTGTTAAAATTACAGATAATAGTAAATACGAAATGTTTAAAAGCACATTTGCTAATCATCTTAAACTCGCTAATATTATTTAATATGAAAACATGATTCTTTCTAAAGCTTTTGACGTTGAAGTTTTACCTAATTTTCTTAGTGTTACATTTGTAGATATGCGTGATTATTTTAATATATTTGCAGATTGTGTCAATGAGAAAGGTAAACCTATTCCTCTTACTGAAAAACTCCCCGTAAAGGAAATCAAAGCTCGTCTTGCTGTAGCTAAACATGACGCTTTTTATATTACAGATAAGGATGATAGTCAGTTATTTCCTCTTATTAATTATATACAGAATACCGCTGTTAAAATAATTAATGATACTCAGGTTAGAACTGATTTATTTGGATATAATAATGCTTCTTATGATAATCTTATGATGGCTGCTATTTTAGCTAATTGTATGAGATTTGATAATGTTAAAGATTTTATTTATAATCTTTATCTTATTAGTAAGAAGATTATTTCTCTACAAGATAATCCTGATTTAGCTAAGCGTGATTATGTTATTAATTCTTTACGTAAATTCAAGCTTCCTTATACATCTATAGATGTTATGAAAGTGTTTGCTCTTAATAAAGTTGGCAAAATGACTGATAAGAATGGTAATACTGTTTATATTCCTAAAGGTCTAAAGCAAGTTTCTATCAATCTTAAATGGTATGAACTTCTTGAATATACAATGCCCCCTATTACTGAGAAAGATAAACACTTTTATGATACTTTTAAAGATGATTTAGGTAATAGCTATAAAGGAATGACTGTTGAAGAACTTAATAAAGTTGTTAAAGTTTGGGATAGATTTATTCTTGAAGAATATATTCCAGAAATGATGCATTACAATCTTAATGATGTTTTCATTGTTGCTGAAATGGCTCGTCTATTTCCTGACGAAATAAAACTTCGTTATAGTCTTAGTTCTTCATATAAAGTAAATCTTTTAAGTAGTTCCAGAAGTAATATTGCAAATATTCTTTTTGAAAAGTTTTATAGTGAATTTAGTGGACTTCATCCTACTCAATGGAAAGGTCAAAAAACTATTAGGACTACAATGGCTTTTAATAAAGTTATTTTTCCTATTATTAAGTTTAAAACTAAATATATGCAAGATTATCTTGAACGTATTCGTAATGTAAAAGTTACTCGTACTAATAAAGATAGTTTTGAAGAAACAATTCAAATAGGTAATTTGAAATATACTATGGCTACTGGTGGATTACATAGTCAAGATCCTCCTAGAGCTTTGTATAGCAAGCATGAGTTTATGACATCCTCTACAGGGGAACAAACACTAACTCCAGATAGTTATACTTATATACATTGGGACATTAATGAAAGCGGTGCCCGTCATAAATCCCGTTAATTGCTGGAATATCGTGAAGATATTAGTGCTACAACATAGCTTGAAAAAGCAAGTGTGAATGCTTAAAAAACTAATATTATATGACAATCAGCAGCCAAGATTCTAAATAATGATGTGAATCATAATATGAATAAGGTTCATCGACTATTCCTTTATGGAAGTACACTTATAGTTAATATTTGTGGAAAAGCGGGAAAAGTTCTTAATAAAGTTAGTTCATTGAGAAAGTAGTTACTATCTTTGTTTCACAATTAATTCAAATTATTAAAGTTATGCCTACATTTAATTTTAAAAGTAAAGAAATTAAAAGAGCTGAAAAGCTTAATAAACTTCGTGGAGTAATTAGAACTGGTCATAGTGTTCCTTATGGAACTTTTAGTATTTATGGAAATGATGCTGCTATTTATGGTATTAAAAGTAAAACAACAGGCAAACAATATATTGGTGCTACTAAGCATATTCAACGTAGATTGATGAAACATTTCAATGAACTTAAACATAATAGACATCGCGCTAAAGTTTTTCAAGAAGATTATAATAAATATGGTTTTAATGATTTTGAAATTATTATTTATGAAAATACTAATGAAGATTTGCTTATTAAAGAAAAGAATAAACAAGTTGAAATAGGTATTAATAATCTTTATAATGAAAAGATTAGTGGTGTTTATATTACAGAAGAAAGAAGGCAACAAATTATTAATCAAGATAGAAGTACTCATAAAAGTAAAGAATATAGAGAAAAAATGAGTAAACTTAAAACTAATCGTATCAGACAATATGATTTAAACTTTACTCCAATTAAAGATTGGGAAAGTTGTAAAGAAATTGTTGAAACTCTTGGTTATACTAGAAGTGTTATTCTTTCTTGTTGTAATGGTAATAAAGTTCGTGCTTATAATTGTTATTGGAAATATATTGATGATAATGGTAATATAGTAAATAATGGTTATATTAAAGCACGTAAAAAAGAACTTTAAGATATAGTCAGGCTTATATTGAAAGATATAAGGTTATCCGAGCTAGTTTCTATCCTAGTATCATGGCTGTTTATCATGTTGCGCCAAAACATCTTATTGAAGATATATTTGCTAAACTTGTTAAATATTTTCGTGATACTCGAGTTAAAGCTAAACATAGTAAAGAAGATTTTATAGATGGTATTCCGCCTAAACTTCTTGCTGAAGCATTTAAGATTGTTATTAATAGTATATATGGTAAATTTGGTGATGAAAATTCTCCTATATTTGACCGTATGGCTACATTGCGTGTCACAATTAATGGACAATTAATGATTTTAATGCTTTGTGAAGAGCTTGAACTTAATGGAATAGAAGTTGTAAGTGCTAATACTGATGGTATTGTTATTAAACTTTATGAAAGTAAGAGAGAAACATTTAATGATATTGCTAATAGATGGAAAGAATATACAGGGCTTGATGCTGATAGTGAAGAATATAAATGTTATATTGATAGAGACATCAAATTGGTGTCATAACTGTGTGAATTGCTGGAAGCCTAAATACAATTATTATTGTACATGGTAATCAGCAGCCAAGTAATAATAACATTAGTGATAATCTTATTATTAAAGGTTCAGAGACTATCGAAAAGGCAGACAATCTTATTACTGCACTTAGTAGAGTAGGAAATAATTATTTCCGAAGCGCACAGAATTAACTATTTTTAATTATATAGTTAGGAATTAATTATTATATTTGATTATATAAATTTTAAATAATAATTATATGAGTAGATTTAGTTTTAATTCAATTCCTGATTGTATTTGTATTTATAAGATTGGAAATACAATAAATGATAAAGTTTACATAGGTAGTACTACTTCCTTGTCAAAACGTATTGTTCAACATCGTTATAATTATATTAATAATAAAAATTATTGTCCTAAACTTTATAATGCTATTGATATTATTGGAAGTGATAATTTTTATGTTGAAATAATTGAAGTATTTGTTAATATTAATATGATTGAACTTCATAATAAAGAATGTTATTATATGAATCAATTTGATTCTATAAATAATGGTTATAATGAAAGACAAGATGTAAATGGAAAATGTATTACATCTACAAATACTTCTAAAAAAATGAGTAATAGTGGAAAAGAAGTTTGGGCTAAAGGAAGACATAAAAATCATGATAGAAAGTTATCTAAATTTAGATATGATATTTATGATGCAAAAAGTAAAGAATTAATAGATAAAGATATTACTACTAAAACTATTACTGATAAATACAATATTGCTAGTTCTAATATATTTATGACTGCTAAACAACATATTATTAAAAAAGTTGGTTGGTATGATGAAACAGAAACTATTGAATTTGTTCTTAAAAATTGTCTTATTAAAAGAAGTTATATTGGTGGTACTACAAGAGATAAAAATAAAAAGAAAGATATTGATATTAATAAACTTACATTTAGATTTTAAATAGTTAATTAAGATATAGTCCGACACTTACTGAAAAGTAAGATTACAGATCGCAATAATTATATTGTTCAAGAGCTTAATGGTAAAATTGATTATAAAGGTGCTTTTAATCCAAAGATGTATATTAAAGATTTAAGTAAAGGTTATGATATGCCAATTGTTGCTAAAGCTGTAGAAAATTATTTTCTTTATGATATTCCTGTTACTCGTACTTTATATGATTCTACAGATATTCTTGATTTCTGTCGTAGTCAAAATGTTGGAAAACAATTTCATGTTGAAGAAACATTTGTTGAAAACGGTAAGATTATTAGACGTGAATCACAAAGATATGTTAGATATTATGTAAGTAATACTGGAACTGTTATTGAGAAAGTAAGTAATTTTACAGATAAAACTAGAAGTAAATTATGCTCTGGATATTATGGTACTATTCTTAATACACTTGATGATAAACCTATTTCTGAACGTAATATTAATTATAGATTTTATTATGCTGAAGCAATGAAGATTATTAATCCTATTAAGCTTAATATTGGTAATAAAAAGAAAAGTACTCTTAAAAAAATGACTGGAATGTATAATACATTATTCGATGAATAAAGAAGATATTTATAATAAAATTGCTATTAAATGGCGTGATCAAAAAGGTATTGGTAGTGTTTATGCGATAGATCCTATTAATCCTTATGAACTTGCTATTTATATTATAAATCTTGTTCGGAATAAAAATCCTAATAGCCGTGTGTTTATTTATTGTAATGAATATCCTAATATGGCTGAAATGGGAAAACTTGTTTCTGCAAATAAACTTGAACATGTTTCTATCGTTACTAATAAATATATTCGTCCTACTTATAAATATGAGTATGACTTATGTATTGCATTAGGTTTTGCTGTTTTACTTGATAATCATATTCAGATTATTAATCAAAGTAAATTTCGATTTGTAGCTTTAGCTAAATATGTTTCTAATCCTGAAATATATAAACAAATTGATAGGCATTATCCTATTATTCGTGATGTTATGACTGAAAGTCAAGCCAATGCAGTTCGTAATTGTTTCCCCGTAGAAGAATGGAGAGTTAGTCTTGAACTTGATACTGATAAAGCTGAAACATATAAAAAATATACTGATTATATTATTCAATCTATACAGATATTTGGAAGTATGGATATGATTAATGATGCTCGTATGGGTAATAAACTTACCAATGTTTCAGGTGCTACTATTAGAGATCATATTGCTCGTCAAAATGGTTGGTCAGAATATCTTGATACAACTATTCCGTTTAATAAACAAATTGATGAGTTTTATAATCCTAATGCTCTTTTAGAACGTGCTAATGTTACTTATAATATAATGCGTGAAAGAAATCTTCTTCTAACTAATAGTGAAGAAAAGATTCCTAAAATTGTTCAAATTGTTGAAGAAAACAAGAACAAACGTATTCTTATTGTTAGTAAACATGGTGAATTTGCTCGTAAAATAACTAAAGCTCTTGTTGATGCTGGATATAATGCAGGAGATTATCATGATTGCATTGAGCCTATGAAAGCATACGATGCTAATGGTATTCCTATTCTTATTAAATCTGGTGCTCATAAAGGAGAACATAAAGTTGTTAAAGCTAAAGCAATTAGTTCTGAAAATCTAAGACGATTTAACTTGTTAAAAGATGTTATATTGAATGAATCCAATACAGACGATTTAAGCCGTTATTTTGGTCAGGGTAGTATAAATATACTTTCGATTAAAAATGCTTCGTCTGTGGAGCTGGAATGTACCGCAGACGTGGTAATTTTCACTTCCGCCTTGTATGCCGATTGGAAGGAGTTCAAATATCGGTACAACAAGTTAAAATTTGTTACAAATCCTATTCTTATTTATAAACTTTATTATGCTGGTACTATCGAAGAAAGAGAAGTTTTGAGTAGTAAAGAAACTGATACTTATAAAATACATGAAAAAGAAAAACTTCTTGTATTTGACGAAAATACTGGGCAAATTGTTTGTAGATAAGAAAAGAATAACTATATTTGTAGTGTTGAACAAACAAAGAGGTCTTTGATATTATGGCAGAAGATAATAAAACTGATGTTGTAGTTGATGATAATACTAGTGGTGATAAACTTCCTACTGCTAGTAAAGATAATCAAGTTGCTACTATTCGACACCAAACTGTTAGTAATCTTTCTTCTCTTGGACGTATAAATCTTCTTGATGAAACTGAAGTTGCTAAAGCTGAAGTTTTTCTTAAAAGGATGCTTCGTACTGAAAAGAGTGGTATTAAGAGTATTGAAGATGGTCTTGCAATTATAATGAAAGCTCAAGATCTTGGTCTACCTTTCAGTAGTTGTATTGAACATATTCATGTTATTAATGGTAAAACAGGTGTTGATATACATATTATCAAAGCATTACTTCTAAAGGCAGGTGTAGTTTGGAAGTGTACTAAGAATTATACACCTCAGTATGAATATACTGATGGTAGTAATGCTTATATTGAAAATCAACTACCTGACTATTGTGTTAAATGCAAAAATGCTAAAGAAGCTGCTGCTAAAACTGAACAATATAATAAAGATAATCCTGATAGTTTTAGTGAAGTTGTTTATGTATATCCCGTTAAATATTACAAAGATTATAACGGTAATGTATATAAAGAATATCAGATCAATAGTAATTTTGCAATCGCTCTTAATAATCAACACGCACAAGTTCTTATTAAACAGAATAAAATTCCTGTTTATAGAATACCTGCAATTCCTGTTGATTATGTTACTGAATATCACATGGAACGTGAGTATAAAGGTAAACATATGGAAACTGTTCAAAGTTTCAGTTATAGTGAAGCTGTAGCTGCTGATTGTTTTACTAAAGATACTTATAAAAAGTATCCTAAAGTAATGATTGGTCATAGAGCTTTTACTTATGCTGCTCGTGATATTGCCGCAGACGTTGTTCAAGGTCTAATGGAAACTACTGAACTTAAAGTAGTTACAGGACGTGAGCTATCTGACAACGATGCTATTGAAATAGAAGATGCTCAACTTATAGATTAAAAACTTAATTAACGTGATATTTCACATATTGTTTAAACAATTTAAAATTTTATTAGTATGAAAACTTTTGGTAAAATGTCTTTTGGTTTTAGTATTGTAAATGCTGGTCAGCGTCAAACAGTTGTTGAACCTCAGTTAGTATTTGTTAGTACTCCAGGTAGTATTCGTATTACTGCTCCTGTTTCTAAAGCATTAGGTATCCAACATGGTGATAATGTTATGTTCATCAACAATATTCCTAATATTGATGAAGCTATCCGTAGTGAAAATGAAGAATTTGTTGCTTTTGCTAAAGAAAACGGTTTGACTTGGGGTTCTCCTGAAGCTAATGCTGCTATTCATGCTGCTTTCGATGCTTGGTGGATTGGTAAAGGTATTCAACTTTTCGATAAGAAAGGTAATCCTAAAATGGTTAAGGAACGTCTTTCTAAAGAAGATCGTCTGAAGTTTGTTGAAGCTAACTTTGAAGCTATGTATGAAGGAGCTAAGAACTCTGAAAATGCTGAACTTGTAGCACAACTTACTCGTGAAGGTATTACTGATGCTGAAATCAAAGATATTCTTTGTGATTATGTAGAGAACAATGAAGTTCCTATGTATTCTGGTTCTAAGGCTGCTAATCCTGCTAAATTGACTGGTGTCGGTACTAACTTGAACTTTACTGATTCTGCTATTTGGAATCAGATCAAAGAAGATCTTGATGAAGAAGTTGCTAAGAGTACTAATCGTATCTTTACTTTGGATGTTGAAAAAGCTTTCCGTGCTGAAATCAACAATGGTTTTGAAAATGTCGGTGTTACTTTGATTCAGTTTATCGGCGAAGGTTGTACTCCGTTTACTGACGAAAAAGTTTCTCGTGTAAGAAAATCAAAAGCTGATGATGCTGAAGCCGGTGTTAGTAGTGAAGCTGCTGAATAATATTCTGTCATAATTCATTTTAAAGCCGCTGTTGAATTTATTATTCTTCAGCGGCTTATTTGTATATATACATTTATTAATTAACTAAATTATTTTTGTTATGTCTGAAAAAGTTGCAACAGAAGGCATTGTAAATGGAGCAAACGCTGCTCAAAATCAAGTTAATGGTAGTACAAAAAAACGTCGTGGTCGTGGTATTACCAATGAAACTAGAACTGTAGCTCAATTAAAGTTTGATGAAAAGCTTGCTAATCCTACTAACTTTTTATTTCAAACTGTTATTGATACAGTAGAAGTTAAATATGCTCAAATCGGTGAAGATGTTAAAGGTCTTCCTAGTTTTACAGGATTAACTATTCCCGTATTTGTTGTTCGTTTTCATTCTCTTCATTCAACTCCTAATGAATATCGTTGGGTTTCTCTTCGTCTTATGACTCCTGAAAGTAATGCTGAAGTTATTCCGGGTGCTAAGAATGTTTGGAGGGTTGAAAATGTATTTAGTTACATCAAACATCTTCTTGAAGTTCTTTATCTTAAAGGTAGACCATTTACTGAAGAAGAAATGGATGCTCTTCAACTTCCGTTTGAAGATTATGAAGAAGAGAATGGTCATTATGTTTATAAACCTGTAGATGCTGAAGAAGTTATTAAAGGTTGGGATTTTGTATTCCAAAATGCTGCTGCTATGCTTAATGGTACTTGGAATCTTAAAGATGGTGCTACGCCTAAACCTTGTTATGTTGATCCAAGTGGTAAACGTATTCGTCTTTGGACTAAACTTCTTCGTTTTACTAAGGTTAATAATCAATGGCAACCTGTTGTTCGTGGTAAATCTAATATGGGTGATTTAGGATTTCCTAATTTCTTAGGTGAAGGTGTTATTGAAATTGTTCAAAAAGATAAAGCACCTCTTCTGAAAGTTAATACTATTCGTGAAAGTATTACTCCTAAAGAAATTGCTAAAGCTCCTATGCAGCCTAATATGCCAATGATGGGTGGTGTTCCTCCTATGGGTGGTGTTCCTACAATAGGTGGTATGATGCCTTCTGCTGGCGGATCTGAATCTGCTGCTAGTAGTGGTGTTGATTATAGTCAATTTGAAGCTCAACCGGCGGACGACTTTCCTTTCTGATACTGCTGCAACTTGTGACGCAAATTGTTAGAAAATAATTTGCATAATTAAGCCGTTGTTCGTATATTCGGACAACGGCTTTATTATTAATGTTAATAATGATATTATGGGCAGAGGTGTAGCTAATAGTAAACTAACTAAAGATATGATACTTTCTAAAGTATCTCAACAACTTATTGCAGCAACATATCTTGATATACCTATTGAAACAGTTGATTGGTGTATTGAAACTGGTAAAACAATAAGTAGTCCTCTTCGTGAAGATAATCATCCTAGTTTTGGTTTTGCTTTTAATAATCGTGGTCAACTTAAAGCTAAAGATTTTGCTGGTTATTTTTGGGGAGATGTATGGGATATTATAGCATATGTTCTATCTGCTGTAGTTGAAAGAGATATTGATGTTACAAATAAACATGATTTTATATTTTGTCTTAAACATTGTGCTTATACATTTCGTAATTATATTTATGGTAAAGAAAAAGATGAAAGGATTAATGCTGATATTAGAAAAGGACTTGTTAATATTAAAAGTAGAAAGAATGTTATAGAAATAGTTCCAAGAGGTTGGAATAATAATGATAAAGAATATTGGAAACAATTTGGAATTAATCTTAATTTTCTTAATACACATTATGTTTATGCTGTTGACCAATATTATATTAATAGAAAGATTAATCCTGAACCTAAATATTATTATAATCCTCATGACCCATGTTATGCTTATTTATTAGGTCAAGATAGTAAAGGTATATATAATTGGAAACTTTATTTCCCTAAGAGAAGTCATAATGAAGTTAGATTTATAACTAATTCTAATCATATAGAAGGCGTTCTTAATCTTGATGGATTTGATTATGATTTTATTATTATAACTAAATCTACTAAAGATAGACTAGCTCTCGAACAGTTCTGTTATGACTATCCTCTACGGGGTGACAATCACGAATGTTACCGAGTCGGAGTTATTAATATTCCTCATGAAACTCATGAACTTACTCAAACAGAATATAATTTTATTCGTTCTAAATGTGCAAGAAATGGTAAAATTATAAGTCTATTTGATAATGATCGCACTGGTTATATGTGTGCCATTAAATATCGTGATAAATGGAATATTCCTCCTTGTATTATACCTCATGAATATGGAGCTAAAGATTTTGCTGAATTAAGAAGTTTATACAGTCCTAATACTATAGTTCATTATATTAACGAAACAATTAAACTATTTAATAACAGAGATGAAGAAATTGAAACTATTGGGTATCAAACAGAGATGCCTTATTAATAGAGTTAAAACTGTTGCTGGAAATTGGAATGTTTATATGCAAGAAATTACCGAAAGACAAGAAAAAGATCTTGATCATTATGAACATACTTATATAGATACTGTTGAAGGAGATAAAAACATTAGTCGTGAAGTTATATATTGTTACGGCGAAGTTAATCCCGATAATCAAGAAGATATTAATTATATCAAGAAATTTAATCTTGTTAATCCTGATGGTAGTAATATTCATTCTAATTTTAATTATGAAACCGGCGAAGTTGAGTATGAAAATATTCCTAAGTATTATCATACATTTGATCCTGTTCTTTGGTGGAAATATAATTATACTATGTTAGGTAAACCTAAAAGAATAATTGTATATAAAATTAAAGTTCGCTAAATGACTATATCTGAAATTCGTCTTATAGAAAGTTGGATGATTGGTAAATCATATCAACAAACTCTTGATTTTATTCTTAAAGAAATGGATTGTACTGTTGTTCTTCCTATTGGAAGACCTATGCAGACAATTAATTCTCGTTATGAATTTCTTCAAGAAGCATTTAGCTATGTTCTTAATGATGCTATAGATAATAATAGAATTAATAATGAAGAAGCGGCTTTATATAGACATAAATTAGAAGAACGTCATAGACTTAATCTTGAGTTTGAAAAAATTCATGGAGTTATTAAATATGGCGGAAATAAAAATGGCAAATCTAAACCTATTAATAGTAGTTATGAAAAAGCTTCTAATGCTAAAAGAATTGCTAAGTCTATTAAAACTAAAGATCTTATTACTGGTGAAGATGTTGAAATTCCTATTCAAAAGCCAAAGAAAGAAACTATTAGTGATAGGAAAGCTAAAGAACTTAAAGCTAAATTTGCTAATATGAAGTTTGATTTTAGTAAAAAAGCTGATGGAAACGATTAAGTTATATAAAAGAAATAATAAAGGTGAACCTTACGGTTGGGAACTTACTGCTAATAGTCCTAATTATATTACTATTAAATATGGTATATTAGGAAAGAAATATACTTCTGATACAATTTTGATAAGTAAGTCTAATATTAAGACTGAAGTTAAAAGTCGTATTAATCAAAAACGTAAAGAAGGTTATCTTGAATATAATGAAGTTCGTGATGATACGTGTAGTTTCCCCGTAGAGGAATGGAGCAATGAAGAGTTCATTCGCTATCTTGATACATATCTTCCTACTAATAAAACTAATACTAATAATAATAATATTCTTCCAATGCTTGCTAAACTTTATACTATAAATTGTTTCAAGTATTCTGATGTATTTATCGGTCAATGGAAGATTAATGGACTTCGTTGTTGTATTACGTTTAATAATGATGGAGATATGTTTCATCCTTATACTGTTCGTATACAAAGTCGTGAAGGAGAAATATGGAATGGATTAACTGATTTAAAAGATTATCTTGTTGAAGTTATAGATGCTGATGTTATTAATTATCTTATTAATTATAATATTGCTCTTGATGGTGAGATTTATCTTCCCGGTTATAAAGTGAATATGATTAATCACTTTGTTAAAGATCCTACTTGTCCTGAACATAAACTTTTACAATTCTGGTGTTATGATATTGCTATTGATAGTATGATTCAATCTAAGCGTATTGACTTTATGTTTGATAAATTCAAAAGTCATATTATTAGATTTAATGATCGTAATGAACATCTTAATAATAAAGAGAAATTTCTTATTCTTCCTTATTATGATGTTACTAATGATGAAACTGCTCTTAAATATCGTAACGAATTTATTGATAAAGGTTTTGAAGGTCTTATAATGCGTAATCCTAATGCTGAATATAATTATGGAAATCGTTCTGTTAAGATAATGCTAAAGTATAAAGATCATACTGATGGTAAATTTGAAGTTATTGATATTTATCCAGAAAAGACTCGTGATTTACCTATTATTCGTTGTCGTAATGATATTAATAATGAAACTTTTGAAACTCGATTAAGTATTCCTCAATATTCTCAGAAAGAAGTTCTTTATAATAAAGAACAATACATTGGAAGATATGTTTTTGTTTCTTATGGAGAACGAAGTGGTGTTGGTCGAGTTCCTTTTCATATTAAAGAAGTTTATTTTATATAACAACAAATGCCTATTCCAAATTATGATATTCCTGTAATTAAGAAAGACAAAGAAAGAAGCTGGTATGATACTAATCGTAATATAATTTATAGTCGTCAATTTATTGATAATTATAGTTATGTTATCGAAGCTGTTAAATACAATGCTTCTAAATGCGACTATGATAGATTTCTTATTCTTTCTAAATCTCGTATTGATAAACAATCTAGTCGCATAGAGTTTGATAATTTTGGTAGATATAAATATCGTCCTATTACTCATAAAGATTATTTTAAAAGATTCTTTTCTAAAGATCCTTTTGATTTTGTTCTTGTTGAGCATACGGATAATTATGATGTTTATTCTGTTCCTTAAAATGTTACCCGATTTGATGTTATTTATAGTATTACTTTATACTATATAATACCAAGTCGGGTTTCTTTGTGTCTTAGGGTTTGTTTCGGCTGGCAGTATGGGCTAAATTTGGCTTGTCTTTTGCCCTACATTCAATTTTCTGTATTGGAATGAGTAATCCATAAGGCAGAAATTTAAGTGGCTCAGAAAGGCTTAAACAGGCTCAAATTATTCTATATTATATAATATCAAATCATTGTTTATTTAAAAATTAATATTATATTTGCTGAAACAAACAAATTAAAAAGTATTATTATGGCTAAACTTATTGGTATTGCTGGAAACAAGCATAATGGTAAAGATACTGCTGCTTGTATGTTGAATTATATTATTCAGAAAGGCACTAAAGCTCGATATGAGGATTGGTACACTCTTTATGGGCGGAATGGAGTTATGTGCGATTCTAAATGTGTAGTTCATTTTGCGGATTATCCTAAATATATTCTTTCTAATATTTTTAATATTGATGTTGATAGATTTTTTAATAATCAATATAAAGATATTCTTTGGTATTGTTTTGATACTAAAACTTTCATTGATGATGCTACTGTAAGTAAAGAAAAGTATTTTACTATTCTTCCTATACATCTTGCTAATGAACCATTATATGTTTATTATAATCATAATAATGGTAAAGTTTGTATTAAACTTCGTACTTTAATGCAATATTTTGGTACTGATGTTATGCGAGCTAATCTTGGTCCTGATGTGTGGGTTAATGTTACTATGGGTATTGCTAACACTCTTATTAAAGATTATGGTCATTGTATTATTCCTGATGTTAGATTTAATAATGAAGCTCAAGCTATTACTTGTAGATTAAATGGTGTTATTATTAAAATTAATAGAGAACATGAAGCTGATGATCATCCTAGTGAAAATATTGATTTGAAAGGAATTAATTATATTGAAGTTGATAATAATGGTACTTTATTGAACTTGTTTTATAAACTAATAGAAGTATGGAGGAAAATATAAATTATCTTTATATTCTTGAATATTCTGTTGGTAGAATTATTCAAATAGAAATTGAAGGTAATATTGATGAAAATAATATTAGTGACATTCTTGATCATTATAATCTTAAAGAATCTGAATGTAGTTATATGTGGGTTGATCATAAACTTGAACTTGAAGAACCTACATTTTGTCCTAAACAACACAAATGTGCTAATTTTGCACCTTGTATTTGTGATGAGCTTTGTCATTTTGAAGATAAAACTAAACTCAAAAAAGATGCTGAAAGTTAAGTTTATTGGTATTGATAGTTTTGGTAGAGAAGTTTATGAAGCTTATAGCGGAGGTATTATTAAAAGACTAGATGATGGTTTTTATAGTGTTGCTGACGAATCTGATTTCGACAGTGAACCTTATGTTAAACTTAATTCTAGTAAAATCGAAGTTGTAAGATAAATTAAACTTACTATGGCAAACTATAGTACTGCAAAGCCTAAAAGATTTATTGAATTTTATCAACAATATAAGACTGGAGAATATGCTCCTTGCGTTGGAGTTAATTCGGTTATACGTGTTGATAATCGTTGGAATAATTCTTCTATTGAAGATTATGCTCGTAGGTTTCCTTATAAACCTGAAACTGCTGTAGCCTTCAAGATATGTAGTGGTACTCGTATTCTTGATTGTAAACCTATTACTGAACTTATTTCTTTAAATTATAAAAAATAAAATATTATGTCAAATTGTCCAAGTTGTTTCAAACCTATTGCTCGTCTTGAAGGAGCAATTAAAGTAAATCGTAATCCTAAAGCGTTTATTAATCTTTCTAAGAAAAAACGTAAAGAAATTAGTGGTAAATCTAGACGTGTTAATTGGCTTATGGCTAAACTTCATCGTCTAAAAGAAATTATTAGTTAATATGAAAAGGATTATTGATAATTATGGTGATCAACGTAGAATTATAATTAATGGTCAATCTGTTAAAATAGAGTATGTTCCTGATAATGAAAATGATAATGAATCTGCATGCTCTAAATGTATTCTTAATGATCATCCTGAATGTCCTTGTGTAGAATGTTCTTCTACTATGCGTGAAGATTCTAAAGGAGGTTACTATGTGGAAGTTAAACATAATAGCTCTGGCAAGAACGATTAGACTTAATGTTGGTAATAAGATTAGTCGTAAAAATAGAGAAAAACTTACGACTATTCTTATTAGATATAATATTTATAATGGCAGAAAATGTATAAGTAAAACTGAATTTAATGATTCTATTAAACATATAAATAAATATGAAACAAAGTTTATTTGCAATAGAAAGTCGTTATCAAGCAATAATTGAAGAACTTGAAAATAATGGTGGAGAACTTACAGATGAATTAGCTGAAGAACTTGCTATTACTGAACAAGATCTTACTAATAAACTAGATAGTTATCGTAAAGCCATGCAAATACTTGAAGGTGAACAAGATACTATTAAAGTTGAAATTGAACGACTTCGTGGTATTAGTAAAACAAAAGATAATACTATCAAAAGACTTAAAACTTCTGCTCTTGATGCTGTATTAAAATTTGGAGATGTTGGTAAATCTGGAAATAAAACTATAGTTCTTCCTGATTGTAAATTCTTTACTGTTAATACTAAAAGTGTACAACTAGATGAAAATAAAATTAATCTTCTTGGCGAAATATTTGTTAGCATTCTTAGTGATTTGTATGATAATGGTATGCTTGATCGTGATACTTTTATTGGGGATGGCTATACTAATACCGATCTTATTAATAGGATTAATGAAATTTATCTTGAACGTACTGGGGATCAAGATTTTAAATATACAGTAGATGATTTATATTGTGTTGAAATAACTTATAATGTTAATATTGTTCCTTATCAGTTACTTTCAAATCCTTCTGTTATTGATGTTATCAAATGTTATCTTGATACTAAAGATAGTGCTACTTTAGTTACATCTATAAGTAAAACTACTGCTAAAACTTATATTGAAAATCCAAATATTGATTTCAATCTTGGAGAAATTGTTGTCGAACCATCATTAAGAATTAAATAATTTATGGCTAAATTTGGTGTTATAGGTATGCCTTGGCAATGTGCTGGGGCTATCAATGTTGAAGATTGTAAGACTAGTGAAGAAGTAATGAATAAAGCTGGTCTTAATTTTCATGTTGAAAAAACTAATATGGTTGCTGAAATGCCTATGAGAGATTTCAGTGATAAAGAACTTGATAGAATTAATGAGGATATAGCTAAAGGTAATGCTTTCCTACGGGGAAACAAACTTTATCGCACCGCTCCCAATGCTTTCACTACATATCGTACTGATTATAATATTCCTCTTGGTTCTGTAAAAAGTAAATATACTGTTGTTCAAAATAATGTAGCTTTTAACTTTTTTGATGATGCTATTGGAAAAGATAAAGCTATTTGGCAAACAGCTGGTGCATGGGGTAATGGTGAACGTATATTTGTTAGTTGCAAATTGCCTAACAATATTCTTGTTCATGGTGATCCTGTTGAGACTTATCTTGTATTTACAAATAGTCACGATGGAAGTTCTGGAGTTAAGATTTTATTTACTCCTATTCGTGTTATTTGTCAAAATACTTTGAACGCAGCTATTCGTACTGCTCAAAATTTTGTTACATTTAAACATACTAAACAAGTTCATAATAAGATTGCTATTGCTCAAGAAATTCTTGGTATAAGTAAACAATATGCTGAACATACTCAAGAATGTTATAATCATCTTGCTTCTATTAAGATGGATGATAATGCTGTTATTCAATATCTTTGTGAACAATTTATGAGTGAAGAAGAAAAGACAAAACTTCTTCAATCTAATTATACATTTAAAGATATTGTTAATAGAAAATGGATGGCTATTGAATCTAGTGATCTTAGTATGCGTAAAGCTAATCAAATTAGTGATACTTGGAAATATTATAATGAAGGTCCCGGTCAACAAGAAATTATAGGTACTGCTTGGGGTGCAATGAATGCTGTTAGTGGTTACTTTAGTAATGTTGATACTTCTGTTGAAGGAATTAAACGACTTGATTCCTTATTATATGGAGATAAAGCGAAGAAAATTCAAGCTGCTTCTGAAGCTGCTTTAATACTTCAATAAACTTTTAAAGGCAAAATGGAAAAAATTAATATTCAATCTGAAATAACTGTTAAGATAAAAAGAGTTCATCCTGATGCTATTATTCCTACTTATAGCCATGAAGGTGATATGGGAATGGATGTTACAGCTGTAGATATGAAGTATGATAGAGAACATGATTGTTGGATCTATGATACTGGTCTTGTTGTTGAAATTCCTGTTGGATATGCAATGCTTGTATTTCCTAGAAGTTCTATAAGGAATAAAAATGGATTTCAAACAAATGCTGTTGGAATAATTGATTCTGGTTATAGAGGTCATTTGTATTGTACTTTTAAAACTATTGATAGTACTAATACTATTATTAAAGTATTTAGTCTTTGTAAATTTGTTGAATCTGTTGCTTCTGATTTGGATGATTATCCTTTAGAGAATATTGCTAGTTCAAATATTACTACTACTAATTCTCTTAAAGATAAAATTGAAGAAGTAATTATTCCTCCTTATAATGTAGGAGAACGTATTGCTCAAGTTGTTATTATGCCTTATCCAAAAGTTAATTTTGTTGAGGTAGATAAAGATTATGAATTTGTAGAAAGTGATAGAGGAGAAGGTGGTCATGGAAGCTCAGGCAATTAATAATATTACAAATCTTCAATTATTTGGTCATTATTATCATAATAAAACTAATAATCTTTATATTGTTACTAAGTTTGTTAAAGTAAAACAAGGTGATACTTGGGTTGATGGAGTTGAATATTCTCCAGTTTTTGCTGATAGTAATGGTCAAATGCCTACTTATGTTAGAACTTTGTCTAATTTTTTATCTAGTTTTAGAAATGCTTAAACTTTATATATTTACAACTCGTGGTTGTATGACTTCTGAAATAATGGTAGAACGTCTTGAACAAGCTATTTCTGATCTTCAAGTTGAAGACGAAGTTAAAGTATTTGGAAAAGCTGTTGAATTAAATCTTCATCTTGCAAAAGATTGTAGAATTAAAGATGTTCCTACGATTGTTTGTTCTGATGATCCTATGTGTCGTCTTGAAGGTCTTGCAAATCCTAAGAAGATACGTGATTTTCTTAAAGAAGTTATTGATATACGTAAAATAAATAAAGAAGAAAGACCTGATTCTTATAGTGATATTAATCCTACTCCTCATAGATATGGTTAAATTAGATTTTTATACTAAACATGGTTGTATTGGTTGTAAAATAATGTATAATACAATTACTAATATCATGGTTAATGGTGATGTTCCTTTAAAGATTAACACTATTATAGTTAAAGATCAAAATGCAATGCCATGTCCAACTATAATTATTAATGGTGATATTGAAAATAAAATAGTAGGAACTTGTACTAAGAAACATCTTGAAACTATACTTAAAAAATATAATAAAGATGACGACGGAGGAAAAGTTCAATAAAATAGAACAGCTATTCTTTTCAAAGTTTATTAGTTGTGTCGGTAATGGTAATATAAAAGGAACTTATATTCCTTATGAAAGAATTGATGCTAATGGTAAAATATATGTAGGAGATGGAACTATTAATATAGCTTATTATCTTACAATGCTTTATAATAAATATAAATATTATTCTTATACAGGCAAAGATACTACTGATATTAAATACGGAATGTTATTTACACTTCGTACTCTTTTTCGACTTAGTAATAGTGCTTATTATTATTTTTCAAATGCTTTTAAAGATAATACTGAAATAGTTGGAGAAAAAGTAAATGGATTCTTTTTAAGAGATGATGTTGATGATAGTCGTATTGTTTCTAATTATACAATGCTAACTACTCCTGCAAATGAAGATCCTTGTCATAGTTCTTTTGTTAGTCAAGATCAAGTTTGGAATCTTAATCCTATACTTTATCGACTATTTAAAGATTTTTATAAAAAAGATAATGGATCTGATAATATTGGGACTAGAGCTTATCTATTTGGTTGGTTTATGAATGAATATATTATGCATTATAATTATACAATTTATAATCCATATCTTAGTAAAGCTGTTCATTTCTTTACATATTGTCCTACTTTTAATACTAATAAAGTAAAACCTTGGAATCGTCAAGCTGATAGAAAAATAAATTATAAACCTAAAATCAAGGTTAAACGTGGTGCTAATAATTGGTATTATTCTGGTGGTACTAAAGCTGCTTATAAAGTATTTGATGGTACTTCTGAAAAAGTAGGAAAATCTTTTAGAGAATTTATTTATAAAGGTATTGTATTTACATTAGATAGAATATATGAACCTATTTATCGTATTATCACTGGTAATGATTTCAAGCATAACAGTTATTATTGTTACGCTGCTACATCAGGAATATGGTACAATGCTAACTATAGAGAAAGATTTGCAAAACGATTTAATGAAAGTCTTACGAATTCGATTGCTAAAGGAACTGAACTCTTTGAGGCAAATATTGCCCCGCTTGTTCTTGGCGTTGATTCTGTTGATATTGACAATCTTCGTGCTTATCTTAATGCTGTACCTGAACCTGCAACCTCTGGCGAATTAACAAGCCCGATACTCGATTTATCATTATGGTATTGGTATTTGTATATGAAGGAAATAGATAAGGCAAATATCAATTCTGAGGCACTTTCAAAAGCGAATTGATTAATTATATTACCCAGCCTGTTGGATGCGTCTGACAGGCTGAAATTAAGTCAAATTATATTATATAGTATGAACGTTGGTAAAGAAGGTTGGCATAATCTTACAGATGAAGAAAAAACTGAAGTTCTTAAACAATATATTAAGGATATTAAGTTTGATGATATTGATTATGCTAAAATGAGAAAAAGAAGAGAATATGTAAAAGAACATCTTGGTAAAGAATCTATGGTTTATTCAAAACTTCAAAATCCTTGTTTAGTTCTTTCATGTCCTGACGAAAATATGACTGATATAATATATACTCTTCTATTTCATAATGTTGAAGTAGAAAATGTTTATAGAGGACCTGTTCCTATTATCGGTTATTTTGTTGATGCTATTTATAATGATCCTGCTTCTTTAGCTGGATTTGACGAAAACGAAAAGAATATTATAGCTCAAGCTATTCAAATACTTAAAGATAAAGGTTGTTATGACAGTAAAAGAATTAATTAATGAACTTAGTTATTGCGATAGTGATGCTATTGTTCGTCTTGATGGAACTGAAGAAATTGTTATAGGCAATTATGAAGATACTGATGAGAATGGTAATGCAGCTGTTTATTTAGAAGTTGATAAATATAAACAATATGAAAACTAGTAAACTTACACATGACCATTATGGTTATTATGCAATATGTCCTCATTGTGGAGAAGCTGAACCTTTAACAGATGCTTCTCTTGGAACTCTCGAAACTGAAGGAGAAACTTACGTTGATTGTTCTGTTTGTAATAGAACTTTCAAAGTTGTTGGTAAATATAAACCTAATTATTAATTTAAATTTCAAATTATATCTAAATTTATTGGAGTAAAAATGATTGAAGCAACTCCTATGATTGCAGGAGATGCTAAAGCTAAAGGTTACAAAACAGGTAATTATTCAGATGCTGAAAATGGTTATGAAGTAACTTATCCAGATGGATATAAATCTTGGAGTCCAGCAAGTGTATTTGAACAATCTTATTACAAACTTGGAGATCCTACTGGTGATACTCTTAAAGAAGAAGATATTGAGAGATTTATTGGTAATATTGAAAACTTTAAAGTTGGATCTAAAACAACTAATACTACTCTTACTTGTCTTACTGGCTTTGAAGTTCATGGTCAAGCGTCTTGTGTTAAACCTGAAAATTTTGATTTAAATATTGGTTCGAATTATGCTAAAATTAAAGCTGAAGATAAAATTTGGGAATGTCTTGGATTTGTTCTTCAATGGGCTAAATATGGTCTTAAAGCTAAAATCATTCCGCCTCATGTTTCTCGTATGATTAAAGAACGTGATGAACTTCAAGCTAGACTTGAAAAACTTAATAAGTTTATTCATAATAATCCTATCTTTAAAAATCTTTCTAAAGATGAACAAGATGATATGATTATGCAAGCTAAACGTATGGATGATTATCGTTATTATCTTACTTGTCGTATTAAAAGAGCTGGATATTAAGTTCCCAATTACGAACATAGTGCTTGTTTCCCTGTAAAGGATGTGTATGCTGAGCCTGATGCTGACAATCATGTTAGTGTCAGGCTTTATTGTATCCATTCCTCTACGGGGTAAGTACATTAATCTACATGATTTTTATAATTGAGCTAAAGCTACAAGTAAACCTTGTGGTTTTAGCCCTTTTTTACTGGTTCGGGGAGATACATTCAGATTTAATAATATAAATAAAGCTGAATCATACTATATAGTATAACCCAGCTTTATTTTAGTATATAAATAAAATATTATTCAGCAATAAATTCAATTATAGGTTTAGCATTAACAAGACCATTAAAGTTTTCACCTAATTTATAATAACGATTATTTTTATCAAGACCCATAAATCTATTAATACTACGATAAATAGGAACTTGACGTTCAATATATCTCCATATCTTATTTTCTCCAGCATAAGGACCATTCTTATAAATAGGATCAAAATCTTTACCTAAAGTAACCATATCAAGAATATAATTTCCAGCAGCAAGCATTTCATTAATAGAAGTATTAACTGCCATAGGATTACGAGTAAATTTACGAATTTCACCAAATAGACCAATATTATACATATTAGTTTCAGAACTCCAACGGTCAAATGTATAAAGACCCCAATTAGCTAATAAATTATCATCATCGTCTTCAAGTATAGCACCTGCAATAATATAACCAATAAATGCATAAGCAGTCATCATTAATTGTGATGCTACACGTCTAACATTAGCTCTATCAGTTTCATTCATAATATTATAATTAAATTTTAAATTCATAGCTGTACTAAATAAACCTGTAACAATAGAAGTAGCATAAGCTATAATAACATCTGTTCCATTAAGTTCTCCATTATTTCTACGTTCAGTTATTTCATTAAATTTACGTTTATATTCTTTACTTGCTAAATGAGCAAAACTAACATACATTCCTCGACCATAAGTACCTAAAGTTTCATTATAATAAGTTCTATTTCTAAAATGTTTTAGAATGCCATTCCAAATATGTTTATGGAACTGCATTAAAAGACTTCCAAAGAATGTAGTAGATTCAATAGTAGCAGCACCTAATTTATTATATACACCATGTATTCTTGTATTTACAAGTTTAGCTTTTTCAGCAAATTCAGCAATATCTTTTAAAGTAATATCAGAATTATCTTTTAATTTAGCATATCCATCTTTAATTTCAAATTGATCAAGTACATTAGGAGCAGCATCATATAATTTTTTAAATTCTGCAATCTTTTTATCTCTAACTTCTTTATATCGTTTTCCAATTATTTTTCTATTTTCAGGATCAAGAGAATCTATAAATTGTTCAGCAATATCAACTTTACGAGTTTGATAATCAAACATTAATTTAGTATCATTTTTGATATTTCTAAGCATACGTTCAAAATAAGTATTAAGAACTGGATTATCTTTAACTATCTCTCTAATAGCAGAACGTTCAGCAGATAATTTATAACTATTAAAATCAACAATTTTATATTTACCACCAACATTTATAATTTTATTAGAATACATAAGAGCTAATAAAGCAGTATTTTGCATATAATGTTCACCAGCAGTTTGTGGACTATAAGCAAAACTTTTAAGATCATTAATAAGTTTTGTTGGATTTAATGCTTTACCATTATAACTAGTTTCACGAATATTATCATAATCAATTATATTCATAAATTTAAATATAGCATCAATTAAATTATTTGATTTATCACTATAAGCATTCATAAGAAATGCAGGAGAATTAAGTATATATTTAGCTTTAGCTCTTTCCCAATCTTTATGATTAAAATATTCAGCAGCAAAATATTCAGCAGCAATACCAGCAGAACCAGTTAATACGTTACTTACACCACCAAGTATATTAAACATCATATATTTAGCAGAAGTAAGATTTTGCATAACATTAATTACAGTATCAAATTTAGTACGAGGTTTATATTGATGTAAAAACATTCTTTTAAATAATACTTCAAGATGTTTAGTAGTATTAACAGCACGTTCTCGTTTATATTGTGTAGCATTAGTAGTACTTAATCTTCTATCAACTTTAAGATCTCCTGTAATAGTAGTTTGATAAGCAGGTTTTAATTGTCTATAAAATTCAAGTAATAAATAAGCATCATTAATCATTCTATTTTTAGCAGTAGTTACATGAGCATTAACAATATAATCATGGAACATTCCTTTATAATCATCATCTCTAACTTTAGCAATAAGTTCATTGTTACGTTTTATAATTTCTTTAGAAGCTTTACGAAATTCTTTAATTCTATCATAATATTGTTCATCAGTTTCTCCAACTAATCTAGAAGGAGCTTCAGGTAATCTTTCAAGTCCTGAAGTATAAATATCTTGCATAGATAGATTACGAACATCCGAACCATATACATAAGAAAAATCATCACTTATACCTCTATTATTATCAAGATTTGCAGTAGCACCAACAAAATTAAGAACACCTTTAGTAAAATTAGCGGGATTATTTTCTATTTTCTTTCTAAATGGAAATAAAAGTTTATTAACATGAGACATACCACTTTCATTTGTAGCAAATTGTTTCATTTTATCAATAATATAATCTCTAATTTCTTTTTCATATTCAGTAGCATCATCTTTTCTAAAATACTTTTTATCTCCAGTTTCAAAATTATAATTAGCACCATAAGTTTTATATTTATCGTTTTTAGTACCTGGTTTAGGTTCAGTATAAGCATTTAAATAATTAGGTTTATGTTCAGCTTTATAATCACTATCTTCAGTAGCTTCAATATTAGTCCATATTTGAATTGGTTCATATTTATGACTCATAGGATTATATACGTGATTTTCTTCAAACCATTTATCATATCTACCTTCAGCTTTAGCTTTATTAGCTGCCATATCATAATATTCAGTAGTACTACTTTTAACATTATTATTAATCCAAATTTTAGCAGCCATTTTATCTTTATCAAGGAATTTATCTTTTACATGATCTTTAGGTACAGCATAAGAATAAATATAATCATTTTTACTATCCTCAGCAAAACTAATACCATTAAATACTCTATGCATATTAGATAATTTATTAAATGCTTCATACCATTCTTTATCAGCATTTACATTATCTGGATCATCATATGCTTCTTTGGCTAATTGCCTATCTCTTTCAATAGCATTATCATCATATACATAATCAACATTTTCATTAATAAAATCTCTAGCAGCTTGTGCTTCTGGAGACATATTTTTACCTTTACCATGTCTTTGTTTATATAAACTAGTATATAAACTTACAAGCTCTTTAAGTTGATTAATATTAAGTCTAGAAAGATATACTTTTCCTGAATTATCTAAAGCATGAATAAGAATATTATTAATATCATTTATTAATTTATTAACAACAGGATCATTTTGAGTATCAACATGCATAGATTTATAAAATTCTTCTGTATAAATTTCATTATTATCAGGCTTATTACGAATAAGTCTTACTTCAGAAGAAAATTTACTAAATCTAGATTCATGTTCTTTTTTAATTTCAGCTACTTGTTCATTTGTAAATTTAGTACCATCAATAACTCCAAAAGCATCTCTATAATTAATTTTAGGATTAGCATCAATTATACGTTTCATAGCTGTTTTCTTAACACTATCTGAATTAGATAATGTAGCAAAAGCATCAGCCATTTTACTATAAAATTCATTATCATATCTTCTAATAGTATTTTCAGCTAACCATTCAACAGCTTCTCTATATTTTTCATTCTTAATACGTTCTTCTAAAGGGATTTTTTCATTATCAGTTCCATTAGGATAAGTAACATCTTCAATTATTTTAAGCATTTTATCCCTAGTTTCAAAAAACTTTTCTTTAGCTGTTCTAACAAAATATTTTTCTTGAATATTATTTAATGCTTCAATAGCTTTATTAAGAACTTCATTTTCAAGTAAAGTTCTACGTTGATTCATAAGAGCAAATAATTCATTATATTGCTCATCAGATTTATCCTTAATATTAACAAGTTGTTTAATATTATCATTAAGTCTTAAATAATCTCCATATAATTTAATATTATCATCATTACTAAATATTTCATTTAAAGCATTATTTCTTTCATCATAATAAGATTGAACAAATTCTTGTTCTATATTTTTAGCATACCAAAGATCTCTATTACGTTTTGCTTTAAGATGTATAGGATGATAATTACCAAAAGCATTTTTAGTATCTGTATATTCAGTATCAATAGCTGATTTATCATTATTAAAAGATTCATTATAATTTGATAATATAACGCCTGCAAGTTTATCAACAATATTATTCCAATTAACAGGTTTTCCGGCTTGAGCAGCTTTCTTTTCTATTTCTTCAATAAAAGAATTAAATTTTCTTGCATCTTCAATACCAACTTTATCAGCATAATTTATATTAGTATGAATCATTTTTAAAACTACTTGAGTAACAGCATCATTAATTTCCATACTATCACCAAATAAATATGCCATTTTAGTTTCATCAGTAACAATAGCATCATATAATGTTATAAATCCATCTTTAATATCAGGATTATTACTAAATTTAGAAATATAATTATTATAATATCCTCTTACAGCATCTTTAATATTAGAATTATTTTTAATTTTAGTAATAGCACTAATCATGTCTTCTATAGCTTTAGATACATCAGAAGGAAGATTATCAGTAGAAAGATTAAATAATTCTCTAAAATTATCACCAAATGTAAGACATTCAAGAATTAAACTTAAAAATGTTTGTCTGTATTCTTCATTATCTTCTTTAGATATTTCATTTATAACATCAACATGATTTATTGGAATAGGAACACCATCTTTATCACGACTAAATTCATTTACTTTTTTAAGAAGTTCTTCAGCTTTATCAATATAATATTTTGAATTAAGTTTAATAATTAAATTTCTATTAGTTTCTATACTATTATTATTAGTAAAATCAAGACCTAAACTACCATATGCTCGTATAGTACGAGAAGCATCTTCATCATTAAGTCTATTTCTTCTACGAAGTAAATCATTATAAATAGCTTTGTTTATACGTCCTAATTCAGTTTGTTCTTCAATTTCAACATCAAAATTAATAGAACTTTCAAGCGTCACATCATTATCATCATTTTCTTTAATTCTTGTAACTCTATAAATATCATCACTAAATGTAATATCATTTCTTTTAAGTTTTTCAGCAACATCACCAACAGATTCATCTTGATATAATTTTTTAAACTTATTAATATTAGATTGAATACGTTTAATACCTAATCGAACTGTATTTCCATCATCAAGATTAATAACTTGTTCAGAAACCGCATAAGGATCTTTAAAAGCATTTTTTAAAATATCGTTTATAGCCCAAACATTAATAGCATTAACAGAACTATTTGAAAATTTATTTTTAAGAGTACGTAAAAACGTTCTTACACCTTCAGATCCAGGTTCATTACTTATAGCAACATTTTCTAGAAAATCATCATTTTTAGGAACATTTTTATTAATTTTTATTTCTTTACTACGATTACTTCTTATATCTTTAAGTTCATCTTTAAATTCTTGTTTAATTTCATTATTAATAGAATAATTATTAGTAACAATTTTTGAAATAAGTTTTAAATAAGAATAATTATCAATATATTTATGATTAAATAAATTAGTACTAACACCATATTCATTAGAATCTAATGGATTAAGAGGAAATAAAAATACATTACCACTATTTTCATAATTAACTACTTTAAATAATATAGTTTCTTTATTTTTATCAGTTAAATTAATATAACTAACAAGAACATCATTATCTTTTGTTTCACGTAAAACACCAATAGATTTTGCTTTAGCTCTATCATTAGTATCATTAATATTAAAATAATAAAGTTTAGTTTCTGAATCAAAATAATCTATTTCACGTTTTTTACCATCATATTTAATATTATGTGATAATACTTGTCGAATATCAGGATTAGCTCTAATAAAATCTTCATAAATATTAAATTCTTCAAGAAATTTATAATCCATAGATTTAATACCTTCTCGAATATTTTCAATAATATTTAATCCACCATTAGCAATAGATTCATATAATGCATTATTTTTAATAGTTTTACTAACTTTATTACGACCATAATTATACCCTTCAACAACAAAAGCATATTTAATAAGATCAATCATTGTATCTTTAAGAATACGACTATTTGTATTAAAAGCTTCTTCAAATAATTCATGAATAACATCAATATTTTGATTTTGATCTTCAAATGTAATATATTGTCCACTAATACCACGTTTTCTAACATCACCTTTATGATAAAGATTAGCTTTTAAATAATTAAAAATATTAAGTTTATCACTATTAATATGTTGTTTAACTATAAATATTTTTTGAGCAGGACTAAGTTTATGAAAAACTTGATATTCTTCTTCAGTTAAATCATTAATATTATTATATTTAAAATCTACATTATCATCATATTTATATCCATAAATTCTACTTTTACTATCATTATTTTCAGTAATACTTATTGTACCATCTTTATTAACAATAATATCTTTATGCAATGTAGGAGCAGATAAAAAGTATAGAAAATTAAGAAAATACTTTTTAAATCTATTATATGTTTTCTCATCAAGAGGAGCATTAAGATAACCTTCAAGATATTTAACAGCATGAATAAATTCTGGGCTTTCACTAATAAATCTTTGACTAGTAATTAAATAACCACTAGCTGTACCATAAGTAAAGAAAGCATTTAATATCGGATATACACTTTCATGTTCTCTATTATATTTAAGAAAATCTTTAATAGCATTTTGAATATCATCAATAGATTTTGTAGTTTGTACGTCATCTTCGCTTGTAAATGCTATATTAGTTATACCCGGATATACAGCTTCAACTAACGGAACCATATTATTTTTAACAGGAGCTACAAGTCTACTATATTTACCATTATTAATCAAATCGTAAATATCATAAAAAACTTTACGAGCATTAAACATATTATCTTTAGCTCCATATTTATCAGCAGCAAATATTTTAGTATGATTTTCAATAAGTTTACCAAGATTATTAAGTTTATTAAATATAATAACTTGTTTAATATGTTCAATAAGAATATTGTTATCTGTTCCATCCTTTACGGGGTGACTATACAAATCAAGCACATTAGCCATATCAAGTTTAACAGATTCATTTTCATATATATTAAAATCAAATCCAGTAAGTTTTTTAATATTATTATAAATAATATCTATAGGTGTATAGTCATTAACTTCAGTAAAATTATTTCCAAGTTTCTTTCCATCAATAGTTATATGTTTAGCAATATTTCTTATAGCAAGATTAATAATATTTACATGACCAAGTTTATTAATAGCAGAACGAGTTTTAAAATAAGCATTAGTAAGTTCTACAATAGCTGGTTGTCTAAGCCAAAGCTGAGCATTATGATGATCTACTCCTAAATCAAGAAGAGTTCTATAAGCACTAAATGTATAAGGATTTTCATTAAATACTGCACCTTCTTTAACAGCATCAAAACTATGTGTAGATGTTTGTGCTGCATAAGATGTTATAAGCTCATCAACAATATTTCTATTATTTTTACTATGACCAAGACCTTTATGAATAACATATCCATCTTCATCTACATCATAATTTTTATTTAAAACTGAATAATCAATACCAAATTTATTATTAACAGATTTATCAATATATTTTATTAATATAGGTTCATCTAATTCTGTTCTTGAAACATTATTAATACTATTACCTGTATCACGATTAACACTTAATGCTTTTAATACAGCACCTCCCATAGCATTACGTCTAAAAAATATTTGATCTAAAGGATTATATGGACTACGAGGAACTTTTGTAAAACCTTGTAATTCATCAATATCTTCTTTAGCTTTACTTAAATCTTCAAAATGACTACGAAGTAATTGTTCTTCAAGATTACTAGGATCTTTAAGAATATTAATCATAGATTGAAGAATCATATTATCTCTAGCTTCTCGTGTATTTTGTTGACTAACAGTTTGTTTACTAAATTCTTCAAATGTCATTAAACCAGCATCTTTAGCTCTATTTCTAATAGCCTTTTTAAATTTATCTGCACCTTCCATTTTGAATATTGATTTACCATCAATTTCAATTTTTGCAGATTCAGTATTAAGCTCAGTAAATATATCTTTAATTTTACTATTAATATCAGCATATTCTTTAAATAATTGCATAGCTCTAGGACTACCTTTAATATGCTTCATATAATTAATTACTGTAGCTAATCTATCAGTATAATTAACATTTTTATTAGATAAATATTTATAAATAGTATCTTTAATAAGTTTTGAAATACCAACATATTTATTATATTCAGGAGAATTAGTATCAGTTATTCCACAATATTTAGCAAAATTATCTCCATTAGCAATAATATTATATAATTCATTTTCTTTAGTAAACAAATCAGAAGCCATATCTTTATAAATTAAATAAAGTTTTCTAGCTTCTTCAGATCTAGCAGCACGAATCTTTGCAATAATAGCTTCTTTTTCTTCAGAAGTTAAAGAAGTATCATTAGCCTTTCTTATAAGTCTATTAATATTTTGATTTACATATCTATTATATCGCTGCCATGTAGAATCTTCATCAGTACCAGTAATATAAGGAACTTTATGTATATTTCCATATTTATCTTTATATACATGAAAAGTAATACCATAAATAGAATCGACATCAAAATCAGAACCAGTTTGAGTAACCCAAGCATCAGGAACAGCTATAGTACTACCATAAGCTTCTGGTAATATACCAACTACTCTAAGAACTCCAATAGATTGTTTAGCTTCAGTTGGCATACGATAACCAATCATTTCTGCAAAATCACTTGTAATAATAGAATCTTCAGTTATTCCATATAATTCTGCAGTCCATCTTGGAATCATAATTTCAATAATAGGTTCTCCATTAGGATGATAACGAAGACCTTCAACAAGTTGTCTAAATTTAATCTTTTGAGCTTCAGTCATATTCTCAGTATTATTAATACCAAGAATTTCAGACTTTTTAATTTTATTACCATCACGAAGACCTAAATGAGTTATTTGAGTAGCATGAAAACCTGGAAGTTTTTGTCTAGTTATATGATTAGTAATAACACTTTGAGCAATATTTTCTATTTTATTACCTACAATATTCATAATTTCTGGCATAATAGTATCAAAACTACCTATACCATCAGCACTATTTTGAACTTTTGCTGTAAAATAATCCATAATATTCCCATCAAGTCCAAGTCTTTGCATTTCTTTAAGAGCAAGTCTATTAAATTCAGCAAAATCAATTTCTCTACCATTTTTACTTTTAACATTATAATCTTCATCAAATACAATATTTAAATCATCGCAAAGATTATTAAAATCTTCTCTAATATTATTAATAAAATTCTCAATAAAATTATTTTTATCAGTAGTTAAATGAGATTGAAGATTATCAATAATTTTCTTCATAATCTGAACACCAGCTTTATTTTTACTATCAGTAATATGTTGAGGAACTTCTTGTTGTCTATATAAATTAGCATAATTAAAATTACCTACAACTCCGGGAACTAATAATTCTTCAGCAAGTTTAGGATCATCAAGATCTCTAAGTTCACCTTCATTATTCCATAATGTTATAACATTATTATTAGCAGCTTTAGATGTTTCTAATGTATTAAGTTGATCAATATCATTATCAACCATCCATTGATGAACTTCAGCAAGTTGTGTACCTTCAACAAGTTTAGGAATAATAATAAATTCAGCATTTTTAATTTGACGAGGTTGTTCAATATTAAATGTTGTATCATAAGTCATATCATAATAAAAGTTCTTAGCAACTTGCATAAAACTATTAAGAGTTTTTGGATCAATAGCATTAATAGATATAGCAGGATCTAATAAATCATGAATAAGTTTTTCATATTTAGGATATTCTCCAAGTTGTTTAATACGTCTAATAGCTTCATAAATAGTAATATAAGATTGAGCATCATCAGTTTTTGTAGTTTCAGCTTTTTCACCTTCTTCAGCATAACCAAAAGCTTTAGCTAATTTATTAGCTTTTTGCATAGCTTTATCATTAGTTTCTGTATCACTATCATCTTTAGATTTAAATGAATTATATAAAGCATCACGAATTTCTTTTACATTTTTAATAGGACGTACAATATTATGTATAGTTACAGCTTTAAATGCACTTCTAACAGTTAAAGGTTTAAATCCTTTAGAAGTTTGTATTTGTAAATCACTTCCTTTATATTGAATAGGTTCAACATCTACAATATTAGCATCATAAGGATTACCTGTTTCATCATTAGATATAAATCTACCTTCACTATATCTTATACCTCCAGCTAAATATTCTTTTGCACGTTTAGTTCCGGTTTGAGTATCTTTATAAAATTTAGAATTACCTACAAATAAATCATCACAATTATTAAGAAATAAGAAATAATTCATATAATAATTAAATACATCAGATCTATTAATAGTATTATCAACTTCAGATATTTGATCATAAAATTCACTAACACAATTAGCATCATATTCTTTAATCCAATTTTCAATACATTCGTCAATTATGGATTCTTGTTCAGAAGTAAGTTTATAAATAATATTATTATTTTCATCAACAGTATAACTAAAAGGAACATCACGAAGTTTCCCCGTAGAGGATATCTTGAGTGCAGCTTCTAACCTATCACTAATACTAAATATAGTTCCGTCATTACGAAGAATATCAAATAACTTACTAAATTTAAAAGCATTACCAATTAGTTTTCCATCTTTAATATATTCTCCTTTTTTAAGTACCATATCCAATGGTAATTGATTAACATCAACAAGAAGTTTATCAGAATTATGTCCAAACATTCCATATCTATATTTAAGAGCTACTTGAATTTCACCATAAATAAGATTTTTAAGCTGTTTAAATATATTACTATTTCTATCAACAATAGCATTATTCATTCTATCATTAATATATGATTTAGAAGCAATACTAGAAAATGCAGCTTTAATATTATCTGAAACTATATAATTAGTTTCAAGTCCTTTAGTATATAATCCAGCAAATTCAAGATTTGATACAGTTATTTCAGTATTAACATCATTAATCGGACCTCTTTCAGTAAGTTCTCCTTTTAATAAAGCATATACAGGTTTACTAGCATTATCTCTACACATAATAGGAATATAAATAGTACTTCCTTTTGTACCATTATTAGCTGGAACAAATCTCATAGCAATACGATTTGCTGTAGAAGTAGAAATAGCATTTTTAACTTTAGTATTTATTTTACCTTCTTTAATTAAATTAATAACAGTTTCAGCAAATTGTTTAGCATCAGTAGTTCGCGTAGCAGCAATACTAATATTTTCTAATTTAGAACCTAATGCGTTATAAGTAGAATCATCTATATAAGAAGTAAATTGACTTAATAATCCTTCAACATAATTATTCATACTAGCTTCTTGAACGCCATATAAAGATTTAGCATCATATACAGGCATATCAAGCATATACATTCTAGGAGAATCAGAAGGAACAGGTAAAAGAAATGGTCTAGTAGGAATATCAGCATTTATAGCAGAACCTTCATTATATTTTCTATAATTATCAATACTGTGCATAAAACCATAAAATCCATAATACATAAAGTCTGTATCAGACATAGTATTATATTTAGCATTAGCACCGGTAGATAAATTACTTATACCAGCCATTCTAAATACACTAATTACATCTCCAATATTAGTAGGAGTTATAGTACCATTGTTATATTTAAATAAACCACGATTAAATCCATGATCTACAAGAATATTACTAAATTTATATTGATCTGATCTAAATTTAGATTTACCATAATTAAGTCTAGTACTAGGATTATTAATAGCATTAACTGTATTATATAAATAATTATTATAAGTAACTGCACTTACATTTTTTCCATCAACACTTCTTGTATTTAATTCAATAGGAATATTTGCATATTTACTTAATGTTTGACTAATATTATCAACAGCACGAAGCATATCATTAAACATAGTATATTCTTCTTGTTCTTCTCTTTCATATACAGGAGGAGTATTATCAGGAACATTACCAAGTCTTTCAAAATAATTTCTAAGTTTTTCTTTATATATTTTATAAGCATTAATATTTCCTTCAAGTTGAGTCATATATTTAGCATAAGCAACTTTAGCTTGTTTATGCAATTCTGCAATCATAGAATATAAATTAGTTATAGCATTAACTTTATCTCTATTACTACTTTTAGAATCTATATATTTTTTAATACTAGTATTATCAAAATCTGGCATATAAAATTTATATAATTCTTGAAGATCAGAAGTAATACTAAGTAAAGTATTATTAAATAAATTAACAATATCTGGATTATTACTAATTAATAATTGAGAAAGACCAGTTGTATTTTTATCACCTTTAATTCTAACAGCTAATTTAGCAAAATCATTATCTAAATTAAAAATATTAGCAGTTGAAGCAGATACTTTAATATCATCAATTATATCATAAAAAGCTTTACGAATAGAATTATTATTATAATTACTTTGTCTAAAAGTCATATTACCTTTAGCGTCAATATATAGTTCAGCATAATTTTCTATGTTTTTACAAAAATCAGTATAAAGTTTACGAGCAAAATCTTTATTATTAATCATTTCATCATGAAGAATAATGAAAGAACTAAATTGTTTTTTATTATAAGCTGTATTATAAACTTGTTTTATAAAATTATCAAGACTAAATTTAGCATCAGTATTGGCAATAATATTAAATAATTCAGTACTAACTTCTTGATATGACATTCTTGAAGCAACACCTAAAGGATTATCTTTATCAACAGCTAATCTATCAGGAGCAGTTAATCTAACAAGACTATTAAATCTTTGTCTAACATAATTACTTACAAGATCATCAGCACTTTTAATAACATCTCCCCAATTCCATTGAGCATTAGTATCTATTTCATCATTACTTGTTCCTACACTAATATCATCATCAGATAATAATTCAGACTCATCAACCATATCTTCTGGAGCAACTTCATCTTTATCTTTAAATATTTCAGAAACTTTAGAATGATGTTTGCAAAATTCATAAAATTCATTAGTTTTACTAGCTTTATATAAATCAGCAAAATTAGAATTATATTCAAGATTAGGATCAATATCAGTAGTAGTATTTACTTGAGTATCATATTCAGTAGTAAAATATTCTGCAATAAAATCAGCAAGTTTAACAATATTTTTAGGATTTTCTTTATACTCAGTTAAAAGTCTACTATATTCTTCTTGTTGGGCTTCATTTAATTTATCAGTATAAGGTTCAAAACGTTTAATAATTTCTTGAGCAACATAACCTTTAAATCTTTTCTTTAACTCAACAGGTTTATTGACTCTAGGATCATTATTAACTTGCCATGTAAAATTAAGTTCATTTACAATATCAGCAAAATAATTTCTAGCAGCATTATAAGTAGCGGTATTTTTAAATCCTCCTATTCGTCTATCATTAATAATAGTAGTCATTCTAGCAGGATCAAGATTATGTTTATTATAATATTCCTTTAATAGACGTTTTAAAGTATTAATAGGAATATCTTCAAATTTATATTTATGAGCGACTTGATCTTTAGAAACATAAGTTCTAAAGTTATCACTTTTATAAATAGCAGCTAAAGAAAATCCATAACTAATATTATTATTAGCCATAGATACAATAGCTTTATTTATCTTATCATTGTTTATAAATTTATAACCACAATCAGCCATATATTTAACTGTTTAGTTTATATTATATAAGCTCCATCGAGCCATTTCCAGCCCGATAGAGCCACTTTGTTATATTAGCTTATTAATTATATCAGCAAACCATCCAAACTTCACCACGTTCAAAAGATGAGGCAAATTCGGCTTGTTGTTCGGGATTTATTGCCTGCTGGAGATTGGACAGGTTGCCTATTCGATTAATACCATCAGGATTAACATTAGCATCAACATCATAAAAATTAATATTTGTATCAAGTGTTATATCATCATTATTATCAAAATCAGAACTTTCATCATAATCTTCAAATGTAAAATCATTATCAACAAATTCTGTAGTTGTAGGTCCAGGATTAGGTTCTTCTTTAGTTTTAATATTATCAGTTTTAGGTTCTGAACTAGTAATATCAGTAGGTTCAGGATTTGAATCACTAACAGGAGTTTCAGGTTTAGTATTCGCTAATTCTTCTCCTACAGGGGTGCTAACATTAATCTCCGTATTAGGAATAGTTTTATCTGTAATTTCAGAATTATTTGAATTAATTATTAATTGATTACTTAAAACTCTAATTTGAGCATTTAATATACTATTATCTTTAACATCATATTTTTTACCAAAAAATATTTTACCAATAAGTTCAATAAACTTTTGCCATATAGATTTAGGTTTATCATTATTATTAAATTCAAGATCAGAAGTTAAATTATTAGCAAGATTAATAAGTTCTGGTCTAGTAAGCATTTCAACAATAAATTCTTCACATGCTCTATTTGTTTCAATATTATCATTATCTTTATTTTCTCTAAATGCTGTATGATTATCATTAAGATAAGTATTTAATATAATATTAATACGTCGTTTAAGTTCAATAATATCAATATTATTATTTGTAGCATAATTTTCTAATTCGGTAGTATTATTATTAATTTTATCATAAAGTAATTTAGCAATAATTAAAGTATCATTTTGAATAGCATTTATATCTACAGCTGTATTATTAGTTCTAATTAATTGATGAACACGTTCATGAATAATCATTCTAACGAGTTCTCGTTCACCAATATTATTAGGATTATTAACTAATGTTTCAAAAGCTCTTCTATAAATAATAAATTTATTATTTTTAATATCATAAGAAGCATCAGCATTAATACCTTCATTATCTTCTTTAGCTAATACTAATTCAAACTCAGTATCTTGTCTAATAAGTTTATTATTGCCAAATTTAAGATTAACAATATTTGAAAAATGAGGAGCGAATTGTTCAATAATAGAACTAGCTTTAACAGTTAGTCTATTTTGTTTTTTATATTCTTCTTCAGCTCTATTAAATAAACTATTTACTTTTGCAGTAACAACTGTAGTTGCATTATCACCAGCTTTTGGAGTAAACATAACTTGAATATTTCTATTTGCAGCCTGATTTCCTGTAGAAGTTGTCGGCATAAAGTTAGTATTTATTCCATTAATATTTGCTTTTCCAAGATAAATTTTTCCAAGTTTATTTTTTACTATAAAATCAAGATAATTTTTTCCAGAAAATGTTTTACCATTAATAGTAACTTTAAATTCTCCATTAGCATCATGAGAAACATAATTAGTTTTAATATCAGTCCCTTCAAGATAATAATTTCTACTAATATTAAATTTACCATTAGATAATATTTTACTTATTTTTTCATCAAGAGTTTTTCTAGGAAATTTACTAGACGATGTAACAGTATCATTTTCAGGTTTATCTCCTACTTCAAAAAATGAAATACCAGTATTATCATTACCGTTTTTATCTCTTTTATAAATAGTAATATCAGCTAATTTATTACCAACATTTTTATAATTACTTATAATAATTCTATCACCGCTTTTACTAATAACAAAACCTTGAACAAGAGAATCATATTTAATAATATCATGTAATTTATTACTTAAATCATCAAAACTTATATTACCATTTTGATAACTAACTAAAAGATTAACAACTTCTTCTTTAATATTATAAGCTAATCCATTTTTATTACTAAAATTTAAAGTATCACCAAATATAGGTCTGTATGTTGGCTGATTACTTCCATTAGATATAGCAACCATAACACCACTGCCTTCACTTTGAAATCCTTCAAGATTATATTCAGTTCCATTAGCAAATTTAATTTTACCTTTTTGATAATTACAACATAATTCAGTATTACCAATTTCTTTACTTCCAGAAACAGTATTACTATAATTAACAATAGCTTGATCTATATATGAAGGAGTATCAGATTCAATAGCTTCTCCAAAACTACTTGAAGCAACTTGAACTTCTACATATGCATCATTATCATTAGTACTTTCTCTATTAATTCTATCAATAACTTCATCAACAAAAGCAAGATTAGAATATTGTCTAGCTAAGAAATTCTTATAACTATTATATCTAACAAAATTATTATCAGAAATATTATTATAATTAATGATAGGAGCAATAATATTAATAAGAGATTCTACATTTACAGAATTATTACCAAATATTTTTTTAACTATATCATTATTCATAACAATAGCAATATCTTTATCAATTTCTTCTTTAGTAAATCTATCAGTACTTATATAATTAAGATTAATACTAGTATCAGAATTTAATTTACGTAATGTTACAAGATCTAATATAGCATTATAAAATTCAATTTGTTCAGGAGTTTTTGGATTATTAATAATTCCATTTTCTGTAATAGTATAACCAAATAATTCATTAAATAATTCATCAAATATAGATTCATAAGTACCATTCTTTTTATATATAGCATAAGGAAAAGATTTACTATTAAATATATATCCATCTCCATCAGAAGTTCTAGTTCCTTTACTATTAAATCCTATTTTAACATATCTACCTTTATCATCTCTTTCATATATTTCAATACCATTAATAGCTTTAGATCTACTATTTCCACTATAACCTATTCTTAAATATAAAGGTTGATTAGGTTTAAGACTTTTATTACTATATATTTTAACACGTTTATCGTTAGTAGGAGTTGTAATAAAACTATCAGCATTAAGATTACTTTCTAAAGCATTATTTACATCTTTAATTAAAGAAGTAATTTTAGCATCACTAATTGGTTCAGGAATACCTCCAACAAGTTTAAATTTAGATTTAGGATTAGTTGTAAAATAAATAATAAGTTTATTATAAATATCTTTAAGTTTATTATAATCATTAATACCAGAAGATATTATATCACGCATTATAGAATCAATATTAACATATCGTTTCTGATCACTACCTACAATATTATGAGTTTCAATATATTGATTAATGATAGCTTCTATAAAAGTATCAATATTATTATCTATTGCATTAACAAGTCTATTAGCATAAAAATTAATAGCACTATCAAGTCCTGTATAAATATCTCTAATAAATGGAAGTTGAATAGCTTCCTCAAATGTCATATCTCTAAATATATAATCAATAAGAGCATTTTGATATTCATTCATTACACGATTTGTAAGTATAGGACTAGGACTAACTTTTTCTAATTCTTTTCTAACTTTTTCTTTTTCAGCAGCATAATTAAAATTAGGATTTCTATAATAGTCAATATTATTTGCAGCAATAAGTTTATTACGTTCTTTAGCTAATTCATTTTCTTGATCTAATTCAGATCTTCCAGCTTCAGCTTCACTTCTAAAATAATTACGTTCATCTTCAGTTAAATCAAGATCAGATTCATCAGGTTTACTAACTACAACAGCATTACCATCTACTTCATCAACTTCCTTTACAGGGGTAGTTCCTTGTTGTCCCCCTGTAGGAGAAGAACTTGGTGTACCAGTATCTGTACCAGTATTATATCCACCTTCAAGAGGATCTTCTTCTAATTGACTATCTGGATGAGGAGGTGTAGGTATACCAACTCCATCAGTATTAATTCCATTTGTAGTTGTAGAAGGAGTTTGACTTTCTTTACGAAGTGTTGCTGTAATAAAATCATTAACACGAGAATTATCATAACTAAAAAGATCATATTTTTCAATAGCAGTTTCAAGTTTTTGTTTAATAGCATCAGATAAATTATTAGGTCTTCCATTAAGATATTCAATTACATCTTTATTATCAATTGATTCAGCTTCAATAATATCTTTTATATCTTTAAGTGCATTTTCAAATTCATTTTTACGAAAAGCTTCATTTATAGAATTAACATGATTAACTTTTTCTTTAATTTTATCTTTAGTAACAAGTACAGATTCTCTAGATATAGCAGCTAATTCTTTAGCATTAACTTCAGATCTTTTAGCTAAAGCTAATTGTTCATTAATATTAAGTAATTGAGTAAATAATTCTTCTGATGTACCAGCAATACGAGGAGAATCAGTAAATGTTAATTTATCTCTATATTTAGTAAGAGCATCTTTTATAGTATTATAATGTCTTAATGTTTCAAGATATTGAGTACGATTAATTTCTCCATTTTTATAAGATTCTTCAAGTTTATTAATATTTTCTTCAGTAGTATTAATTTCTTCTTCTATATAAGCATCTTCAACACTTCTAGCAAGAAGATCTGTAGAATTAGCAAGTTCATTATCTGTTTCTCTTATGGAAGATAAAGTTTGATTATATGTATTAGTATATTCATTAGCTTCACGATTTGCTCTTTCAGCAGTAAGTCTATGAGTTACATTATCTACAGCAATTTGTTTAGCTATTTGTGGAGAAGTAGTATTTTGCATAACATTGTTTAATTCAACATCATACATAGTACTTATATATTCCATATCAGCTAAAGCTTTACTTGTAAAATCAGCATCTTGACCTAATTCAGTTGCTTTAACAAATTCAACTAATGAATCATAATTACCAGCATTTTTAGCATTAATAGTAAGATTAGTTAAAAATTCATTTCTAATAGATTCTTTAGCATATTCTACTCCTCCTTCAGGAAGATCTTCATACATTATATCTCCATTTTCATCTCTAACTAATTCTCCATCAATATTAGTAATAGGTCTATTAACATCTTTACCTTCATTAGTAAGTTTCATTCTTTCATTAAAAGTATTAAATGCGGCAACTCTTGAATCAATTTCAGCAGCTCTATAAGAATCTAATACTCCTTGAGCTCTTTTCATATTAAATTCTCCAGCATTAGGATTATTCTTTTTTTCTTGATTATCTTGATATTTATTATATCCATAAGTAACTGCATCACCAAGACCTTGAAAAGCAATACCTCCAAGCCATCCCCAAAATCCAGCTTCCCATGCTTCAGAATCTCTAAGATAATCAAGATGACTTCTAACTTTTTGAGAAGGATCTAATTTATTTTTAACATCATCAATAGCTTTTGTTTGAGCAACATATTGCCACATTTCTTCAACACCTTCAGTAGCTTCGGTAGCTATAATTTTATAATTTCTATTTTTAATAAAATCAATAAATTTATTATATCCTTTAAGAGGTTCATAAGATCTTCCTGTAATAGCAGAAATAGCTTTACGTTGATGTTCTCTAAGAGCAGTATTTAAAGGAGAAGATTGTGAATTACCTCTCCAAAGATATTTAAGAGCTTTAAGTTGCATAGCATCAAAAAGCATAAGTCCCATATCTTTTTTAAATACTTCATCAGCAGATTCTCCAGCTAATATTCTAGCAATTTCTTTTTTATCTTTACCTTTAAATTCAGGATTATTTTCAATAAATTCATTAAATTGTGCATCAGTCATATTGTCAAATGCACTTTCAGTATTAATTATAACATTATTATAAGTATCTCGAGCTTCCATATAATTTTCACCAACACGAGATATAGCAGCTTGACCTAATATTCCAATAGCTTCTTTTCCAGCTTTAACACCTTTAATAAAATTAACACTATTACCTAATTTAGTAGCAAGAACAGCATTTCTAATTTTATTAGCATATTTAGTAGCAGTAATAGCTTTACCTAATAATCCAACACCTTTAGCAATCATGCCACTAGGTATCATTAAACCAATACTACTAGCAACACTAGGAAGATTATTAAACCACCATCCCCAATCTCTAAAAGCAAAAGATTTATTAGGATCTTTTTCATATATAGCAAATTCATTTCTAAAATCTTCTCTCCATTTTGCAATAGCAGCACTAGCAGCATTTTGATAATCACCACCAGGATTTCCTGCAACAGCATCAGCAATATTAACAAATCCTTCTAAAGTAGCAAGAACTATTTGATCACCAACTGTTTGAGCTAAACTATTAAATAATTGTTCACCAAAAGATTGATTATTTGCTCTTTGTCTATTAAGTTCTTCTTCTGTATCAATAGGATTAATAGGAACATTATATTCACTATAAGACTCCCAATCTCCTTTAAAGGGAGAATTATTTACACCAGTTTCAGACATAAGAAAATCAGAAGTTTTATTCATCATTCCATAATCTTCAGCTAGTTTAGCGAATGGATTATATTTTGAAGCTCCGGCTGCATTAACAGCAGGAGCTTTATTTCCAGTAATTAATAAATCATCAAGTTTAGGCATATTATTTTAAAGCTTTAGCATCTTCTTGAATAGAACGAATAATACTATTAAATTTAAAATTAATATCAGATTCAGTTTTATCTGTACTTATAGTTTCTGCCATATTTCTGACAATAGAATTAAAATAAGCAAGATTTGCAGCACTCATATTTCCATCAGCATCAGTCATCATAGCATAATTATAAACAAGATCTTGATAAAGTTTATTTTTAGTATAAATATCTCTTGCTTCTTTATAAGTTAAAGTAGTAGGAAATAAATCAGTACCATCTTGATAAGCAAAATTTCCATCTCCCATATTAATTAATTGTCCATTATTAAATATATCAAATTGAGTAACGCCAGCATTAACACTATTATAAAAAGCAGTAGAATTTTTCATTTGAGGACTATTAAGAACTTTATATTTATATTCATTATTAGTAAGATTATCTATAACCATAGTATAATCTGTCATATCTTTATCAACACCGGCAGCTCTTAATTCTCGTGCAACATCTGGAGTACTCCAATCATCATAACTAGGCATAACACGAATAACTTGTTTACCTGTATTTTTATCATAAGCTAAACTTACTACACCTTTGCCATTATTACGAATTTTTTGAGCAGCGCTTAAAGCAGCTTTTCTAATAGTCGCAGATTCATCTGGATTAGCAGGAGCGGCAGGTGTTCCATTATAACTAATCATCATTTGTAAAAACTGACCTTGACCAGAATTAAAAACAGCATTAACGGCAGATTCAGCCCATTCAGTTGCAGCATTAATTTCAGGATATTTTCCACTTTCTACTGCATTTTGAGCCATAGTAATTATAAGATCTTTATTAGAAACTAATTCAGTAGGAATAGGAACAGATTCAGATGATATAGCAAGTTCATCAACTTGTTTACTAAGATCATCATAAAAATTACTAACTTTACGTATAATAGCAGGAATAGATATATTTATATTAGGTGTAATATCAAATTGTCCAAAACCTGTAATGTATGTTGTAGTATATTGATTTAATGTATTATTATTAATAGCTTCACTAACAACAGCTAAATTATTAGCATATTGTTTAGGAAGAACTATTTGAGGATTTCCATCTTGATCATATCTAACTTCAACTCCATATTCTTTATATCCATTAGGTGAACCATCAGTATTAAGAGCGTTTAAAATATTAGTTAGATTTCTTTTATTATTAACAGGAATAACTAATTCATCATTAGTTCCGTATGCTTCATTAATAAAATCTATATATTGTTTAGCATAATCATTACCATTATTAACAAGACTAGTTAAATCAACACCATTTTCAATAGCAGTAATTGCATCAATTTTATCTTTTTCTTTTTTATCGGTTATTCCATTAGTTAATTGATTATATTGATTAAGACTTTCTGAATATTCATTATAAGCATCATAAACTTCTTTGGGAATAACTCCTCCTTGAGATTTATATTTATTTATTATAGCTTGATAACTTCCTTGAACATTTGAAGGATCAAATTGAACACCAATAGAATTAGCAATATTATTTAATATATCGCTAGCAGCTTTATGTTTTGCTATAGCGCCAGAAGCACTAGCATATTTATCAAGATAATAAACACCGGGAGTAGTTGCTCTACTCATTGCAAGAGCATCATATAAACTATCTCCACTTTTTTTCTTTGATGCAAGTTTTGCTTTATATGCAGCAGCAGGCATACCAGCTAAAGGAGAAACTTGACTATAATAATGCGAATATGTAGCACTAGTAAAAAATGGATCAAAAGCTTTCTGTAAATATTGTTCTTTATTAAGTAATACTCCTTTACTATCAGTAACAGCATCAATTCCTCCTTTATTATCTTTATTATGATAATACATATCAATTTTATAATCTTGATCAAGACTTGCTTGAGCACCAGGAGTATTAGCAATAACAGTTTGTAATGCAGCTTGAAGTTTTTCTTTAGTTACTTTTTCATATCTACCACCAACACTTAAATATGCCATTTTATCATAAGATTGATTAAAATCTGTAGTAAAATTACCATTAGCATCCATATAATAAATTTGATTACCGCCTCCAGCATCTTTAGCAACAATTTGTAATGCAGCTTGCATTAATTTACTTCTATCAATAGAATCAACAAAATTATCACTAGGTTTCCAATCAGTACCACCAATTACATTACCATTAGAATCTTTAACATCTTCATAATGATATTTATTAACTTCTCTATAATAATTACGTTGTTGTTCTGTAAGATTAGCTTGATCAAGTTTAGTATTCCATTCTTTAAAACTTTTTTGTGCTCTAAGTCTACCAATCATACCAGGATCAGACTCAATATCTCCAATAGCTTTATTAACATCATCCATAGCAGTATAAGCGTTCCCATAAAGCATATTGTTATTAAGAGCACTATCAACTTTTGCAATTTGTTGTTGTCTCCAAGCATCTTCTTCAGGAGCTAAATCAAGCTGTGCTAGAACAGTTTTATACTTACTAGCAGCAGCTATTGTATTTTGATGACCTTGTTCTAACTGATTATAACTTCTTTCGACAATTCCTAAATCAGCAGGAAGAGTTATAGGTCTATTAACTATTCTAAATTCAGCCATAATTTATTTAAGTTTAATACGTTTACCACATCTTGCTGTAAATGTAATACCTTTTTGAGTATTTATATATCTACGTCTACGTGGATCAAATTGTACACCAGTATCTTCATATATTCTATCATCAACATTAGGATTAGCACCTTGAATATATCCAAGATTATTATTAAAGTTTCTACGTGCTTCAATACGAGCAATAACATCATTAACAGTTCCACTAATATTACCCATTAAATTACCAAGATTATTTGCTTTAGCTTGATATTTAGCATTATTAATAGCGGCATCTTGAACAGACCATCTATTAAATCTATCTGCGTTAAGACTATCAATATTAGAATTAAGTTTGCGTTCAGTATTAATACGTTCATCTTGAATATTAAATTTATTCTGCCAAGATTTATTTTTAGCCATAGTAGCATTATTTCTTGCATTAATTTTACGAGCTAATGCTGTACTTGAAGATGCAGTATTAGCATCTATATCACGAGAAATATTTTCAACATTACGATTAATTTCATCAATTTCAGCATTATTATTATAATAAGTTTTAAGTTTAAGATGTGGTTGAAGTCTAAGATCAGGAGATTTAAATTTATTAAGATAAGCATTAGTACCAAAAAAATCACCAAGACTAGCACCTAAATTAACACCAGCACCGATCCAATCCCCTAATGTAGGACCTTCATTAAATTTATCACGAATAGTACCTTTTAATGTAGCACGTTTTTGTGCTTCAGGAACAACTGTTTTACTAATAGAAGATAAATCTGGAACTTTACCTTCAATATCAAATTTATCAATTTTAGGTACATCAAAAGGATTCATCTTTTCAAGAACAACATCGCCTTTATGATTTGTAGGAATAAAACCAGAATATCTATAAAAATCAAGTGCTTCAGGACCATAAATACCATAAGGAGTACGAACATTTGTCATTTGCCCCCAACTACCACCATTTTTATCAGTAAAAGTTCCAAATTGATTATCACCACTATTACCTGAAGGAGTAATAGAATTATAAAGTTTTTTATTAGCATCCCAAAAATAATTTTGAAATTCTCTTTGATATTCTCCTACACGAGGATCAACAATAGCTTTATTAGAAGAAGGATCATAACCTAATTCTTCTCTAAGATCGGCATGTTTTCTAGCCATTTCATTACCTTTTTCAAGATTATGAATAGCCATATCTCTAGCAGCATTATCTCCTCCAACACTTTCTAACCATAATTGCCAAGGGGTTTTATTAGTTTTCACATCAGTAATAGTCTTTTTACCTCCGGGATTAAATTTAGCTCGTGTTTGTTTCCCCGTAGAGGATGTGATAGAAACATCAGTTCCAGATACAGCTTTTCTTCTACCACCACATTTTTGTTTAGGTCTTGGTGTATAAATAAGACCATTTTTAACATTTCCATTTATTTGAATCATACCACCATTAGATTTTTTAGAAGGATATACTTCATAATCTTGAACAAGTTGTCTCCTATATTTATGATCTTTAGGAGTAACTTTAAGTACAGCTTTTTTAAGAGCTTCAGCATCTCCTTTATTCATAGCTTTTGCTATTTCAGGAAATGCTTTTCTTATATTACCTTGTTGATAACGAGCTTGTGCAGCAAGAAATCTAGGTCCATGACTAACAGTATCAGCAGAAGCTTGTCCATAAATATCAGCATAATTAGACATAATAACTTCGTCATCTTTACGAAGATGTGTTACAGCACTATCGTTTACGTCTTGAACAGGAATACCTTTTTTAGCTTTTTTAGAAAGTTCAGGATGACCGGATTTAAAATCAATACCGGGACCTATAGTTCTACTATCATAAGGATAAGCTATATTTCTTTTAATTCCTTTACGATCTGGATTTTCAAATTTATATAAATTTCGAAGAGTATAACCGTAAGGTAATTGACCAGTCTTAACAGATTTAGTTTCTGTTATTTCATTTATATCCACTTTATTATTATTGTCACTATTATCATCTTTATTTCTAAAATAATTAACAGCATCATAAATTAAATTTGGAACTGGAAAAATAAATCTTGTTATATTTTTTAAAGTTTTATTACCTCCATCTTTATATGTATCTCTACTATTTTGTTTAATTGTATATATACCATCATTTTTAAATACAGGATAATAATTTAATTCAGCATCTTTCCACATACCTATACCAAATGTAGGATGATTAGGTTTTTTAAGTATTTTATTAGTTTTAGGATTTCTACTAGCAAGATGATAACTTCCATCTTCATTTAATTCAGGTTGTAAGCCAGCTTTATAAGCTTCAACTAAATCATATCTATCATCAGTTTGTTTAAGATTATTTGGAAGAGATTGTCTCCATATAGCAGTATTTATATTATCTTTATTACGTCTAATATATAAACTATCAATATTATTTGATATATCACCTCCATCTTTATATTTACTACCATCGTCATTTATTTTATTTCTATCTTTAAAATTCTCTTGTGCTTGAAAAACTTTATCTGGATTAGCACCATTAAGAACAGCTTGAGCAGGACTTGTATTACCAGTTCCAATTCCTTTTTGAGCAGATAAAACTCTAAGTTCTTTAGGTTTCATCTGAATTATTTCTCCATCTTCAACTTCAAGTCCTGTACGAGGATTTTTACCAATATCTATTCCGCCTTGACTATGTTTTCTACCTTTCATATAATAAAGATTTCTACCAAGAGGAATAGCTACACCACCACGAACAACATTAGGAATTTTAGTTTTGCTCATATTATATAATGTATATTGAATAAATTTCAGCCCATCTAAGACATTATCTCATTCAGGCTGAATAATCCATCTATTTAATATTTTGAGTTTAACAGGAACGAAAGAATGTATCAAATATCGTTTCTTTTTCGTTTCCGTATATTGGGTATTAGGCATTTCTCAGCCACATCCCTTGCAATAATAGCATCATGTTCAGTATTATAAGAACCAATATAATGAGATATATTATTAACTTTTATAACAACTTTAAATTTATTACTTCTTTTATCAAAATAATAACCATTATAAGTATCGCTATTTTGATAATTTTCTCCATATCTTATATGACGTAAATTAGATCTTCGATTATCAAAAGTATTTCCATTTATATGATCAATAACATAATTATCTTTACTACCTAATAATAAAGTATGCAATCTTACAATAGATTTTCCAATATGAGTAGCAGCATAATTATTAATCATAAACCATTTACAATTACATACTTCATAAATATCATCAAAATCAATCAATATTTTATTTATATTATCATCATTTTCTATAATTAAATAAACACCAGAATTAGTAACTTCAAATTTATTAATTCCTTTATATAATGTTTTATATTTAGTTCTATTAGTTAATTCACTAAAACCTTTAAAATCTTTCATATATTATATCTTCTTTTACGTTTTCCAAATTTAGCGGTTGGACGTTGCAAAGCACCATTCGGTAAAGCCATAGCATCAGTTGTAGCACCATTATTAGGAATATTATTAACATCTTTATTAGTATTAATATTACTCAAAGGCTGAGTTCTAACATTAGGTTTATAAGTACTAAATTGTGCAGCGGGTTTACCAGCTATAAGAGAACCTACTCCACTACCAATTAAATCTCCAGCAGCACTACCAAGTCCACCAGCAATATTTCCAATATTAAATCCTTTTGAAGCAGTAGGTGTTACAGATTTAGAAAAAGATTGAAGATCAGAATTAAGTTTATTAATATTCATAGGATTTCCTTGATTCATAGTTGGAGCAGTTAATAATTGAGCACCACCATATTCTTTCTTTTTACCACCACAACCTTTTTTAGCACGACCACCACAAGCTTTTTTACTTCCACCACAAGCCATTTTAATACCTTTAGATTTATATCTACCACCACATCTAGCAACAAATTTTTCTTCAAATTGTCCAGCAAGTTCAGCAGCAGCTTGAAGTTCTTCATCCATTCCTTGCTTACTTTGCATAACAGCATTGACATAATTTTGTTGCTGTTCTTTTCTAGCTTGTTTACGTTTTGCAATACCTCCAAAAATTCCTTTAATTAATCCGGCGCCTGCACCAATAGCAGCACCTATAAATGCTTTAGGTCTTTCGTTACGATTTCTATATTTGTTCATCTTACATTACGTTGTTTAGTTACAATACAATCAAGAGTTTCAAATTCAATTCGTTTATTATCTGCATTTTTAAATATAAAACGAACTACAATTTGATTGCCATAAATCCTTCTTAATCTATCACTTGGTTCGCCTGGATGAGCAGGTATATTATTACGGAAATAATTAAAGTTCCAATTACCAAGTTCAAAATAAGGAAGTTTATATCTATTATAACGATTAACATCTCCTGTAGTATCAAGACTCATATCAAAACTATCACAATATTCATTAAATATACGAAGAATATCACCACTATATCTAGGAAGAAGTTTATTAGCATAGCCAATATTAGTCCATAGTTCTTCTTCTACGGGGGTGATTTCATTATCAGGAGAATCAGGCACAAGATACTTATCAAGTTTCTTAACTTTATATCTAATATATTCAAGAAATTTTATAGCTTCATATTGATCATTAAATATAACATCTATATAAGAATCATAATGACTATTACCATTAGCTACAGTATAAAATGTGCCATTACTTTTTGCTTTACTAAGCATATTATTAAAACGTCCATAATTATTTTCATGATTATATTCATAAAGACTTTCACCTTGAATAAGTCTATTCATATAAGTTCTAACTTTAGTATTATAAGCATATTTATAATTATAATCATGTAAACTTATAAATGTTTGAGTATCATTATGAAAACTTAAAGTATCAACTTTATTACTATATTCAGCGCAAACTATAAGACGATTATTATATTTATCATTAGCAAAACGAACTTTATTTGGAAGAACTTTTTCAAACCAAAGACGAACATCTTCGTCTATATATTTAAGTTGTTTTTCATCAAATTTAAAGAATCTATGAAAATCATTATTATAAAATACATAACCAAACTCACCAATAATACTTGCAAATCTATCTTGAATACCAGCAAATCCTTTATCAGAAGTATATACTTCAACATATTTAGTATCAAATGCATCTGGCATACTTAATTTAACATCACGATCTTGAGTTTGAAGAGCAGCAGTTCTATCAAACATAAACATACTATGTTCAGTATGAGCAAGAAGATAAAGTCCAATACCTATAAGATTAACAATTTTACCTTTATTTTCAGTAATAATTTTATAACCATTAGGTTGAAAAGTTCGCCAAGCATTTACATAAGATTCATCTTGAATAACATCACTACGACGAATAGTTTTATCAAATTGAGTAATATTTCTAAGATTATCATCATAAGCCATTAATAATTTATCACTAACAGTTTCATCAGGAAAAACATATTTATACATATCAAGAGTTTGAATAGGCATAACAGGTCTACCCGGAAATAGAACATTAGGACCACCATGGAAATATAAAGAATCATTTGGAAGTTTAGCTATTCGTTTAGTATCTTTCTCATCATCAAAACGTTCTTGATTATTAATATTAAGAATAAATAATTCTTGCTTAGGTCTATTATTAGCAACTTTACCTTCCATAAATCTATGCCAATAACAAATATGTTGAACAAGTCTTTGAGGACTTACAACATTATAAGAACCTTGATTTAAATAATAATATCTACAACCATCAGTACCTTTAACAGTAGTCCATTGAGGATCCCATCGAGCACCAGTTCTTCTAAATACAAGAGTACTATTATATGTTATATGACCTGGATAAGAACCATAAGTATTAAGTTTTTGATCTTCTTCTTCATAATTAAAAAGTTTAATATTATTAATACGAATAAGTTCTTTATTAGGATTAGTATAAATATTATTATTTAAAGACCATATAGTAGCAATAGCATTACGTTGATAAGTTTGAGCATTAAATACATTTGGATTCTTCATTTTAACACGAGTTCCTTTACCAGCATTATTAGGTGCATCACCTATAAGTATTTCATATTCATCTACAGGATAAATAATTTCATCATAATTACCAATTGGAGTTACAGCCATAACCTCTGGAAGATTAAGACTTGCACGATATTCAGCAACTTTATTTGTACCTTGATCTTGCCAAAAACCTCTATAATCAAATAAAGCCCATCTAAAACTAATAGCATTAAAATCAACTTTAATTTTATCAGAAGTATTTAAATCATCACTATAAACATAAAGAGTTTTATTAGCATTTTCAGTTGCTTTAGGACCGCCTGTAGAGATATTATTGTTGCCATTGTAATAATTAGCTTTACCATTATAATCTCCTAAGAATTTATCATTAAGATTATCAAGATCATGATTAGTAGGATGATCATCAATATCTTCTGAAGCATCTGTTTCTGAAGCAAATCCTACAACACGACTCATAGGTTCAGCTTTTTCATAACTAAGATAATAACCTATATATCCACGATTTTTAAGTTCATTAATAAATAATTCATCATCAATTACACAATCAATACCAAATACTAATGGAATAGGTCTTTCATTTCCTTGTGCAGTAAAACTATACATAGGAATACGATGAAATGTTTGACCTGAACTATTAGCATAATAGCCTAATATAATATTTTCAACATATTGTCCGTCATCTTTAATATCGAGTTGAAGTCCATTATTACCTCCATTATTAATAAATTGATAAAGTTTATAATCTCTCCATTTAGAAGGATTATTATTATACATATCAAATATAACAGAAAGCTGTGGATCTGTAGGAACAGGATTAGTAGGAGTTCCATTATTACCATTGAAATAAGAACCTAAAGTAGTATTAAGATCAATATCATATTTCCATTTAGAATTAGAATTAGGAATATGAAATCCATTAGTACTATGACCAAATTTATCAACAAAATGAATATAAAAAGAATAAACTTCTCCAGGAATAAGAGTATTATGTGCTAATCTACTTTCATAACTAAGTCCATAATCAAGCATAGGACTATATGCAGTCATCCAATTAATATCACAATTATATTTAATAGGATCACTTTTATCATCAATAATTATAGTAGCTTGAGAACCAAAATCTTGAGCTATAGCTCCATTTTCAACTAAACATATACGACATCTACTATCATCTCTATTCCACCAAGCAAATTGTTCACGACCAGCTTGCTGACAAAGTATAAATTTATATGCAGGCTTTTTAGTACCATTAACAGTAATTTCTTTATTTCTATCAATACCAAATACTTCATTAAGAGGAACACCAAATAAAGAACCAGGAGTCCAATCTTTACCCATTATTCTATGCCATGCACCATAATCATAACCTCTAACTTTTTCCCATGATTTAACTTGATCAAGTTTATTTCTTCCTTTTGCTTTAGTAGTTGTATGAACAAGATTTGTATCATAACAAAATTCATCCATACAATTATCAGTTCTATCATATTGAGAAACTTTATCTTTAAACTTAACATTAGTTTTTACATATGGAGCATAAGCAAAACAATTAAGTTTAACAAGTTCTTCAATATTAAAACCTTTACCAAATAAACCTATTTCTTTCTCACTAATATTATAATTTGTTTCGGTATAATTACTTATATAATTTCTATTTTGATAATTAATAGTATTACGAACATTATAATAATTATATTTAGTTAAAGTTAATTCATCAAGACTAATATCATAAAGTTTTTCTTTATTAAAAATATATTCATACTCAGTAAGAACATGTCTATCTTCAGTTCTACCAGAACCAGAAATATATCTATCAAAATCAGCAGTTCTATAACATTTAGTAGTATCAAGTCTTTTAATTATAATACCAATTTGATATTTTTGAAAATTAAGATAATCATGAGTACCTTCAAATTTAAATCTAATTTTAGGAAGAACTTTAACAAATTCTCTATCAGCAGAATAAAAATCAACACAACCGTATCCATGACCAGATTCATCATCTTGATCTTTATAATCATAATACCAATTATATCTACTTACTTCATTACTTTCAACGCTATCAACTGTAATAGGAAAACCAATAGGATACCATTGGGTATAATTACCCCAACAATCAATTTTATAACGAATAAAAAATGTATAAATACCTTTAGTAGCATTACCTTTAATAAGTCCACCCCATGTAACATTACATATAGGAACTTGTGGTACAATAGCATTTACATAATCAGCTCTATTGCCAAATCTTTCACTAATACTAATAGTATCATTTTCAAATTTTCTATTATTAACTTCACGTTCTTCTACATATAAAATTCTACCATCAATACATTCTCCTAAATCGAGATCTTTTATAATATCCCAATCATCAAGATCAAAAGTTTTAAGTGGAACTTTAAGATCAAGTTCATCTGGTTTATAATTAGGATTAACAAATTCTTCTAAATCATAAGGATCTTCAGCAACTTGTATAATAAGGTGATTATTAATATTATATGTATATGTTCCTCTAAGTTTACCACCATGATATTTCCATTGATCATTAATAATAATACATTTATTATCAGTTTCATTATATCTATAAATAGCAGAATCAACATATTCTCCAGTACTAGGATCAATAGCGTTTCCACATACAAATAAAATTAATTCATTAGAAGTAGGAACACAACCAGCAATATAATATCCATTACCAAATCTTTCAGATATACATTGATGAATAACAGTATTAGCACTTATACCTTCTTCATTAACTATACGTTTAAAATCATTACTAATCTTAACGTTCTTAGCCTGAATTAAACCATAGTTAGGAACATCGCTAGGATGTTTGTTAAGACTAAGCTTTTTAACAATATCAGACATATTATATTATTTATTACGACGACCAAAAGTAAATATCATAAAAGCAGACTTAAATAAGTCATCATTAATAGGTTGTTGAGCATCAAGTTGAACACTACGTTTAACTTTTTCAATATTTACTTTCCATGCAACAAAAGGATTAAGAGCTTCACTAGCAGCAGTTAAAGTCATAACAGGATGTTTATATCCACGTGTAAGCATTTTATACATACACCAATTAGTAATAGCTTCAATAAGTAAACCATTATCAGGAATCTTTGGAACTTCACAATGATAATAATTACTATATTCAGTATCAATATCTAATCTAGCAATAACAATATATGGAACATCAAAATTAAGTTCTATATAATTTCCAGAAATAACATAATTTCGATTAGGAAGTTGATCACTAGGAATATGTGCATGATGAACACGATGCATACATCTATAATCATAACTTCCTGTATGTTCAGTCCAAGTAAGAGTTTTATCTGGAAATAAATGAGTATTAATTACTTCACGAGTATGAGATTCAGAAACATGGCAGCAATCATGGTGATGATGTTCAGTTTCAAATCCACAATCATCAATATGAACATGAGGATAAGGTTCGCAAGTATGACAATGATGTCCATGATGATGTCCATGATGATGTATATCTTCTACAGGGGAACAACCACCATTTCCACATTTATTAAGACCGCATCGAGGATCTCCAGCTCTTGGAATTAAACATCCATTAGGATCATAAACTCTCATTTCATCATAATTAAGACAACAAGGACTTAATGCAAGTCTATGATTAACTTCAAGTCTATGACATTTAGGAACTTTTCTAAGACATTTAAGTTGATTCATAGCATCAATAGCCCATGCAGCAACTCTAGGAATCCAATCACTATTATCAGGATTGAAATCATTATCTATCTTAGCTATAATTCGTTCAATAGAAACAACTTTTTCGTTAGCCATAATTTAATATATTGATCTTCTAACTTTAAGTTTTACACCTTTAGCATAATTACTTGATTGATTAGCATCAGGATTTCTAATATATTTTATATATTGTGTTTTATCAAATTCAAGAAGTACATTAAGTTTAAATCTAATATCACATTCTAAAGCAAATATTTCATTTCTATTAGTAATACTTTCTGCAACTTTTTTATAGCCTAAACCTCGAAGACTTTTCTTAACATATTCAGTATGTTCAAATTTATATTTATATTTTCTTGTAATATTACCTCCAGTAAAATCTATTTTATAAATAACATTATCAGTTTTATAAACTATATAAGGAACTCCTTCATATTTTATTCCTCGAGTAGCATATATTTCAGCTTTCTTTTTATCATAAGGTTCTAAACCTTTAGCAATAATTTCTTTTTTCTTTTGATTAGTAGCATTAAAATCAACTATAGGTTTTGCATTTTCTTTACGTTTAAAACGTACAATACTAACATCACCAATGCCATATGAAAAACTATATGCAAAACCTTCAAGTACAGCTTCTTGAACTTTATAATAATAAGCTTTAATTATTTCTTTATATTGAACAAAAGTTATATCTTTACGAATCTTAATTTGTTCAATTATATTATTATAATTATATATTTTCTTAATCGAGGCACAATATTTAATTAATTGTATAATATCAGTTTTAGCATCATCTTCAGATAATAAATTATAAATAGACATAACCTTATTATAAAGTTCTTCTTTTTCATTATAACGACCAATAATCCATTCGATTTTATAATCAGTCAACACAATACCTTTATCTTTATAATAATCAACTTTTGATTTAATATAATCTCGAAATACATTGTATTTAATTTTTTCAAGATGTAATAGATTTGTATAATAAGATAAATCTTTATTACTTGCTTCAATAAAAGATTTATAATAATCTTTAAGAACTTTTTCAGGCTTCATATATTATCCATTTACAATATTATCTTTAGGACTTTCATTTGTTTCGTGAGGTATATTAATAATTCCACGTTTAAGGATTAATTCTTTAAGTTGTGGAATCATATCTTCAGGAAGAAGAAATTCATCATCATCACTCACAGGAGTTTCAATCTTACCATCAAAAGTTTCTTCTGGTACTAGATGAGGATATTCAAAAGGAGCTTCAATTATAACAGCATTAATTTGTGCCAAATCAATAGAGGAGTTAGTATAATTGATATAAAGATAATAATTGATAAGATCATAGACAGGCATAGCACACATGCCAGGTAGAGCCTTATAAAATTGTCCACCAGCTTGTTTAACGTGAGCAATTTCAATCGGACTAGCTCCAATAGTACGCACGGACTTAAGAGGAAGATTATCAGTAAACCGAACAGGTTTAAGTATTCTATTTGCACTTCGTTTAACATATTGACCTAATTCAACACCGTTTATATCACCTTCAGGAACGTCAATCAAACTAACTTTATACCTCTGCCAAATTTGTTTGTCAATGTATTTATGATTATTAAAACTTTGTCTAATAAGTTCATTACGATGATGTATAATACTTTGACGAATATGGCGACGAAGAGGAATATTATTAGGTTGTCCAACAATATGTGCAATTTCGCTTATAAGTTGATTTAAACTACTCATAACTTAATTCCTTTCTAATGCACTAATTCTTGATTCATGATTATTAATTGTAGATTCAAGAGTACTAATTTTATCAGTAATATTTTTAATATCAAATAATTCAATAACTTTAAGACTTGTAGAAGTTAATTCAAATCTAGCAATAATTCCATTATCAATAGCCCAATAAGTATCAATATAAATAGTATTTTCAACTTTATTAATAGCTAATGCTTTAGGTTTTCCATAACCAATACTAATTATAACAGCATGGGCTTGCATATTATTATATAACTCATCAATACTTTCAACATACATTATTTCAGAAAAATAACGAGTCATAACATCACCATTTGCAGATATGGCTAAAAGTTGTTCTTTAGTAGTAATTTCTTTTGCAGCTACAATACCATATTGTTCAAAATATTCATTATTATTATTAGCATCAGAATAAGTTTCAGGATTAAATTCAAGTTCAATATCATCATGCCAACCAATTAAATGAATATTATAAACTGTAGCTCCTCCAAGACTTGAAAACATACTTGAAAGTTCATTAGATAATTCAGTTTTAGTCACATAATCACTTAAATCAACATCACCTCCAGTAATAATAGAATCAATTCTTTTATTGATAGATGTAATATCATTTTTAATAGAATTAATAGAAATATTTATAGCACTAATATTAGAAGTATTTTTACTTACATTATAATTAAGTCCATTAGCAATATTTTCTGCATTTTGAGCTTTAAGATTAGCTTGTTCTATATTATAATTTAATTGTTCAATAGTAGCATCATATTGAATAAGTTTTTCATTAAGTGTTTGAACATCTTGTTCAAGTTTGTTAACTCTATCGGTAAGTTCCCCCGTAGAGGAACCACCACCAGAACCTTGTTCGAGTTTTTGTACTCTTTTATCAATAGCATCAAGACTACTTGTTAATGTAGTAATATTCTCAGTATTAGTATTTACTTTCTTAGTAAGACTTTCTATATCAATACTATCAACAATAGTTTCAATTTCATTTACAGTTTCAGATAAATCAGTAACAGTAGTATTAAGAGTATTATATAACGAACGAAGCTCAACAAGTTGGTTATTAAGATTACTAATTTTAGAAATAGCATCATCAACACCATCAAGTTGAGCTTCAATTACAGTAATGTTATCTTGAACAGATTTAATTTGATTTTCTAATGACTTTATGCTTTGATATAAATCATCATATCCACCAGCAGAACTAGTATTATATATAGCTAATAATCTGAGTCTATTAATAGGACTAATACCGGGAATAGTAAATAAAGCAGCTGCCAATGTAAGAGAATAGTTCGGAGAACCATCATCATTATATACAATATAAGAGAGTTTCTCCGAACTACCAGTAGCAGCTGCTTTAACTTTAGCTTGTTGAATTTCAGCAGCTAAACGCTTAATATCAGCAACAGTTAAAGCAGCCATAATAAATTACTCTTTAGGAGTATAACTTATGTTATTAGTATCATTATAAGTTAATTCAGTACCATTAGTATTAAATGGAAGTGTAGCAGAACCTAAATCAACTTTATCCCATTTAGATACCATAGCTATGTTTACTGTACTACCATCAGTCTTAGTACCAACTATACTATCGTGATTTGCTAATATAATAGCCTTTCGATTAGGATTCTGTTCATCAGAAATATCAGTCCACTGAACAGTATTTGCTAAAGTAGCATCCTGTGCAGCATCTTTTTCTTCACGAGCAGTCTTTTCAGCTTCAAGATTAGTATTTGTTTCATTCAATGAAGTCTGCAAATCACCAATCTGTTTAGCCTGACCAGCAATAGCTTCTGCATTAGCAGCAATAGCAGGACGAATTTCATTGTTAATTCCGCCGTTAATAGTATTGAAACCATTAGCTACATTAGTATTAATATTTTCAAATCCGTCAGCCATATTTTGATTAACAGTAGCAACAGTTTCGTTCAGTGCTTTAATATCAGTAACGTTCTTTTCAACTTTACCTTCAAGTTCAGTAACTTTAGCAGCTACATTTTCACCGGCAGTTTGAGTTTCTTCAAGACGAGCTTCCATTCCATTTACTTTTTCTTCAAGAGCATCTAAGTTAGAATGATCTTCTTCAAACATAGGAATGTACTTCTTATCATTTTCTTCAAGAACTACAAGACGATTGTTGATACTAGTATTAGTAGCAATAGCTCCTGTCTTCATATCTTCAATAGTCTGGTCGATACCATCGCAACGAACTTTTAATTTAGCAATATCAGTACCATGAACATCATCAGTTGCTTGTAATGTTTCAACAGCAGCTTTTAATGCTACAATATCCTTACGATTAGCGTCAACAGCGGCAGTATTAGAAGCAATTTCAGCAGCAAATTGTTTATGATCTTCAACAACTTTCTTCAGAACAATATTATGTTCTTCAACTTTAGCAGCTACTTTACCGATATATTCACGGTTATTAGTGCAAGCCTGTTTAACCAATTCAATACCCTTAGCATTTTCAGCAATAGCCTGATCCATTGCAGAAATCTTAGCAGGAGTAACAACAGCTTTCAGTTCATTCAAGCTATTTGCAGTTTCGTCACACTTAGTTTCGATAGTTGCAACTTTCTTATTAACTTCAGCAATAGCAGCATCGGTAGCAGTCTTGTTATTAGTAACTTGACCTTGCAAATTAGCAATAGCTTTATAGTTTTCACAAACAGTAGCAGCAACTTTATCAAATTCACAACGACCAATCTTATGAGCTTTAAGTTCATTAATGGCAGCAGCATTATCATTAATCTGAGTTTGCTGATTGTTATGTTTACTTTCAAGAGTAGCAATATTAGTATTGATTGTACTAATGCTACCTTTAATGTTGGCAATTTCAGTTTCATTTGTAGCCAACCGACCGCTAGCGTTATCCATGCGTTCATTAAGAACAGCAATATCTGCGGCATTTTTCTGAATAAGTTTAAGCAGATTCATACAACAACGAATGTTACAAGTTGCTAAATGGATAATTGTAAATTTAGTTTGTTCAGGAAGATCAAGAGGTCTAATGATACGTTCCAGCTCATTAATTGCATACTGCATTTGCTGATATAAAGTATCACTATCTATGTCTTCCTCAGTAGGACAAAATGGGTGATGATGTCCACAACCACAATCATGATTACAATCACAATCATGAATCGGATGACAAGGATTACATCCATTATACTTATCCATCCAATCTGTGCTAGGTGTTTTACCTTCAATAGGATCCATAAGATAAAAACTTTTTAGATTAATACTTTACTTATTAAAATTAACGCCTTCTAAAACTTTAGATTCAGCAGCGTCTAATGCCTCAACAGGATCAACTCCTTCAGCATTTGGATCAACTCCACTATCGTCATTATTTTTATTATCAGGTTGAGTAGGCTCAGATGGTTGTTCCTCTACAGGGGAACTTCCACGAAGAATCATAGTTAAAGCTTCAAGTTCCTCAATACGTTGTTCAAGAGTAGGAACTTTAGAAGCATTAGCTAAAGCAGTTGTATATTCTTTATCAAACTCAATAAGTAATGCACTAAGCTGAGCATCAAGAACTCCTTTAGCTAAAAGATTATTACGAATAAGATTCAATTTGTTCATATAAATATAACTTTTGATTTTTATTTGTCGGCAATGATAATAAAAATATCATTACCGACAAAGAGTTTCACAAATATTTTATTCGCTTTCTCCAGTATCACAGTCTTTCATTAATAAATAATCATCAAGTTGTTTATAACCAATACCAAGTTTCATAAGTATAGGTCTAAAAATCCAACTATAAGCAACAGGTGCAAGTACAGCACTATTGATTAATTGATTATTAAATTCACCTGCAATACCATAACAAATAGTAATTACAATAGCAACAATAACAAGAGATAATCTCTTAACAAGAACAGAAACAGGTTTATCTCCATTCATAGTATCAATAACTTTGATAACGAAATATGTTACTATGTTCACGATTAACATGAAACATAAATCAAAGTTTTCAAATAATAAGTCTATAAATTTAGTTATCGCCAATTCCATAATTATAAATTTAATAAGTGCCTCCCGGAGTAGCATTGAATGTTTTAATAACAGTCCAAGCACCAGTAGCAGAAGTTCTACCCCATAATTTAAATTGTTGAGATCCATAAGAAGTAAATGGAGCAGCAACAGCATTCGAATTAGTAGTAGTTATAACAGCATTAACTTTAACATTATTTCCTTTTATTACTTGAGGAGCAGTAGAATTTAAACTTGTAACTGATCCTCTACTAACAGCAAACATACTATATGAATAACTATTTAAATTTAAATAGAACTCATTTGGAGCAGCACCTTGAACAACATTAAACGAATATGTACCAGGACTAAGTTGAGCAGTTTTACCTTGAATACCAATTGTAAATCTACCAGTTCTTGAACTAAATGATTTATTATCAGAAAGAGCTTTACAATATAAAATATCACCATTTTTACCTGTAAATGTAGTCAAGCCATTATTCATGCTTAACCAACTAGCTTGAGAATCAGCAATCCATGTAGGCCAATTAGCTCTATCTCCACCACTTTGACAAGCAGGATATTTATATTCAGTATTAGTATTTTTAGTATAAGCATTCCAATCAAGATTATAAGTATCAGTAGTCTTACCTCCAATATTTAAAGCATAATCAGATTGTCTTATAGTAATACTAGCAGTTTTTCCTGATTCTGCTTGTTTCATAGTAACTGTATAACTTCTACTATTTGAGGAAGCAGACATATAAGAAGATTGTTTACAACTTATAGCAAAATCCCATCCTGTATTTGTTGTACTACCTGCATCACCATAAGCCCAATAATCATATACTTGACTTGGTTGTCCTCCAGAAGCAAATGATACTCCTAATCGAGTATATGTATTACCAACTTTTTTATAACTTATAAGTCTACAACTACCACCACATTCAGTTAAATTATTTCTATTGGTAGTTCCATTTGCACTATGAGTTCCTAAAAATCCACTAAATTTAAATACGTATTCAACACCAACTTGTGTAACAAGAACTCTATAAGAATTAATTCCATTACTAAAGGTTATATATCCACTTCTATCTGATCCAGTATTTTCTGTAGCAGTAAATGAAATATCATATCCAGTAGTTCCACTAGATCCTGATGTAGTTTTACTTACAGTCATCCATGAAAGAGATTCAGTAATAGTAACATTTTTTCTTGAATAACTATATGAACCATAAGACCAAGAACCCCAAGATCCCCATGATCCATAATGATCAAATGACCATGATGTCCATCTAGTAGATGTACTTGAAGTATAATTCATTGTTACCGCAGAATCATCACCATAAACAGTTTTATTAGAAGGAGCAGAATAAGTAGTATCACGATATTGATCATGAGATTCATAAATATCTCTATAACGATAGCGTGTTCCAGTTCTACTTTTAACATGAGAATAAAGAGGCCAAACATTAGTTTCTCCAGCTTGAATAAAGTCCATACCTGTAGATTCAAGATAATCCCATGTCCAATTATTCCATTTAAATACAGTTTCAGAATCAGTAGTAGTATCAGATTCAGAATCTTGTCCATTAGTTCTAGTTTCACTAGTTACATAACTACTTGAGTCACTTGGTACACCTCCGCTAATTCTTACAGTTCCACTAGCAGCATCATCTTCAAATGCTAATCTTCCACCAGAAATAGTTCCTTTATTAACATTATTAAAATAAACAGTACCTCCTTCACAATTACTATTTACAGTATAAGAATAAGCAACTTTAGCAGCTTGAGTACAATTTACTGTAGCAGTCTTATTAGATTCAGCCTGAGTAAATGTTACACTACCGCTACGTTGAACTTTATTAGGATTAGCAGCAAATCTAATACTAGTTCCGGTTCCACTTAATCCTGTACCAGAATTACTTCTTGTATAAGTAGGATTAGTTACTTGGCTATTAGTTTTATATCGTAAAGTAACAGCTTGACCTTTACTTACAGTACCAGTAGCATGAACATTTGTATAAACAGTCTTAGTAGAAGTAACAGTTACTGATTTAGTTTCACCTTTATCGCCAAATGAAAGAAATGTAGGACTAACACTAAATGCATAACTTGTAGTAGGCGGAGTAGGCATTTGTCCCCCTGTAAAGGATATAGCATAAGAAGCCTTTGCACCACTATTCCATTTAACAAATGTACAACTACCATTACTTATAGTACCAACATTTTCTCCATCAGCAAGAACAATTGAATTAGGAACATTATAATTAACTGTATATTGATATTGAACTCCAGCAGCTTGTCTAATTGTTATTCTTAATGTCTTACCAGATTCATTCTGAGTATAATCATAAGTATATTGTTTAGCATTAGTAGTCTTATTTTCTTCAATACTAATAGTATCATTTGGAGTATATCCAACAGCTACTCCATCTTGCTGATTAGAAACAGCATTAATTGTAGTAGTTGTTACATTATTATTTAATGTCTTAACAGCAGGCATTGAATAAGTAGTCATACCTTTACTACTTGTAATAGTAGGCTTACCACTCCATGCTTCAGCTGATATATCAATATCTTCAGCCTCAAATATATAAGTTTCTTTTGTTTCAGGAAGAGTACCACCAACAAGTTTAATATAAACAGTAGAAGCAGTATCTGTTTTGAGAATATTAAAGTTCAATGTTCCATCAGTGATGTTCCCTACAGGGGTGAAATCATTATTGTTAATAGAGAATTGAACTTCAGCACTTTCAATATCAGAATTAACTGTATAATTTACATTAACATTAGCTTCTTGTTTAATAGTAACAGTAACTTTCTTACCTGATTCATCTTGTGTTAATTCAACATTATGGTCTTTTGTAGCAAGAGTATCATTTTTAGTAATATCATAATAAGTTGGAGTAAATCCAACATTAGAATTTATAGGAGTTTGAACAGTATTTAAATCAACAGCTGTATTAGCTGTGATTGTAGTTTGAGCAGGATAACTAGGAGTATATGTTACTTTAGTACTATTAATATTATCAGTATTAAAATTATATCGACCTCCAGAAGCAGGAATAGTTAAAGCTATCTTTGCAGATAAGTAATAAATAGTATCTTTATTTACTAAAGTACCATTTTCAACTTTAACAGTATGAGATCCTGTATCAGTTTTTTGTTCAATCTTACATACAAATTTACCATTTTCAATAACTCCTATTTGCTCTCCATCAAATATAACATCTGCACCTTCAATATCAGAATTGATAGTGTAATAATTATATTTAGTTTTTGCAGCACGGACTTTAAATATACGCATAATAAATTATATATTTTAATTATAATTTTTATTTTAACTTCCTCCTCCTCCGCTACTAGGTCTTATATAAATAATAGTATTTATTGCGTCGATAATATTATTATAACTAAATGTAAAAATAATACTATATTCCCCTAGAGTATTAAAAATAGATGTTAAATCAATATCATTATCTATAGTTACATATAATTTATTATCAGATTTTTCTGTAGCATTAACAGTATAAGTAATAGTTTCTATTTTATTATTATATTCTTTAAGTTCTATTTTAATTTCATAATTATCATTTTTAATATTATTAGAATTAAATATAAGTCCTAAATTATTATTAATATTTAATAAATCAAAAAGTGTAATTTTTGATCCAATATAATAATTTTTATATAATCCATTATTAGGAATAATTAAATCTATAACAGTAGCGTAACTAGGATATATCTGTTTTCCATTATACATAACTCGGCTTAATTCTTTGCCATTAAGCCGAGGTATAACATCTTTTCCATTACATTTAATCATAACTTATCCATTAAAAGGCAACTTACCAATAGTTTCTTTAATAGATTCTATAGTTTCCATGACAGTATTAACTTTGTCTTTTACTTCATCAACTTTAGTATCTATTTTATCATTCAGTTCTTTGATTTTAGTTTCATTCTTTTTATAAATATAATAAAGAACACCACCAATAATCAAAATTGTTACAATATTTGCAATCACACAGCCAACAATTACTTGAAACATATCTTAAAGTTTTAAAAATTAATAACCTAGTTTAATAGTATTACAATCAGCAGCAATCTTCATTTCAGTCAATTTAATTTGAGTAAGACCAAGAATGCCACAAATAGTAATACCAGTATTTTGTTTAATGGAATGTTTGACAGAAGAAATATCTGTAGCAACAAGTTGATGAACAGGTATTCCTTGAATATCAACATTTAAGTTTTTAGTGTAATAAACCTCAGATTGAGATTCACCACCAACACCAGAAATAACAGTATTTAATTGTTTACCGAGATCAAAATGATATTCATCTATAGAGTCAATATCAATAAGACCTATACTTGCTCCAGTATCAACAAGCATATATCCTTTTTTATTATTAATATTAACTTCTATAATAAGACGATCAGAAGAAACAGATTTTATAATCATGCGTCAGGAGTTACAAAATAAAGAACATTGTCAGTATTAACAGCTTTGCCAAGAGCAGCATATTCAGTTTCTGTCAAAACACGTTGAACATATTTAAATTGTTCACATGTAAAAGTAGCTGAATAATAATTATCATCACTTGGATTATTTTTATATTTTATCAAAATATTAATATTATATTTATTACCGACAGCATCAGATATATTATTACGACAAACTATAGTACTATTTACAGGTTTTGTTCTCATACTTACAATAATATTACTATTAAAATTATCATTAGTATTAATACTATTCATATTAATAATAAATAAAGTATTATCTGAACTAAGTTTTTTAGGAATAGATATTGTTTCTGTCCATTCTGAATAATTATCTATATCTAATAAATTATATCCATCATTAACTACAAATACATTTTTATTATTAAGAGATATATTATCATCAACATATTTTTTTGTTGCAGGTTCATAATCAGTATCAGGAGTAAATTCAGTTGTATTATTTTTAGCAAGATAATTACTTAAATCAGGTTGAGGTATTCCTTTATAAGTACCATCATTACTTAAAAACTTACTTCCATCACCTTCAGTTTTTAATACAAGACCACCTGTTTGATAATCTGAAATAACATTAGTAGCAGTATTAACTGTAATAGTTGTATTAACTGCAACAAACGTTTGACCAATTCTACTAATTTGTTCCATTACAATAGTAACATTATCGCTAATTTGTTGTAAATTAGCAAGAATATCACTATTAGAAGATTTAATAACACAAGCTTTTCCATTAGTAATAGCATCTTTCAAAGCAGTAGAAACTTCTGTTTCAACAGGACTATCTTTTTGACCATTAGCTAAATCATTTTCTAAGCTAAGAATAAGAACATTAGTTTTATCCCCTCCAACATTATTTTCATTTCTAATACAGCTCATAGTTCCATCTGTATTAGTAATAGTTAAAGCAACAATTTTATCAATTTCAATCCATCTTACATGAAGAGTTTCAGTATCAGTATTAGCAATAATTGAAGCTTCATATTTACCTACTCGTTTATCTTCTGGAGTTTCATTAATAAGAATACCAGAACAAATATTTTGAGGATTACGTACTTCAGCAATAAGTGCTTGAAAAGATTCAAGATTATCAAAAGCAACAATGATTTCTTCACTACCACTTTCATTTGTAAGACTTATTACAGCTTTATTTAATTCAATAACTGTAATTGTATCTTGAGTTATAGGATAAAATCCAGTTTTAGGATCACCTGTTACTAATTGTTTTATATCCATATCTTAATTGTTTAAACAAAGAAGTCTGGCAACAGCAATGTTGCCATTACCAGACTAATTTAGAAACTTAAGGCAAAATGTATATTAAGGCTGAGCGTCAGCTTCAACATAAACTAACTGATAACCTTCAGGCTGTACCAAAGCATTCAGTAACTGAATCTTCTTATTCAGAACTTCAATTAACTGGTTTTGCTTAGCAATAATAGTCTTCAAATCATCACCATTTTCAGGAAGTTGTTCAGGAGTAATATCAGAACCAATAGTATCATTTGTTGGTTCATCAATTACAGGCACGTCAGTTCCATCTGGTTCAGGAATTTCGGGAATAACAATATCACCACCTGTTGAACCTTCACCGCCAAAGATATTATCAATACTATATTCCAACTTACCAAGAGCTGCAGCAATGGTATCACCAGCAGCAATAGCCTCTTTAGCAACACCTTTCGTATAGTCTTTAATAATACCAACACCAGCATCAGACTTCTTCAAATAGTCAGCAGCTTCTGGATTAATAGGACTTTCAGGATCTTCAGGATCACCGCCCATCATTGTTATCAAAGTATCCAAATTCTTTTTATCGCTAGCTTTCATAACACCAGCGGCAGTTTCTGTAGCAGCAGGAATTTCTACAACTGCAGGAGTTTCTGGATCAAAGTTAGTTGTCCCTTTAGAGATAGCCTTATAATTGAATGTTACTTTATTTGCATCAGCTGTAGCAGCATCTACAGAAGTAATAATCTTAGCACCCATAGAAGCAACTAAGTCTTCTAAAGCTTTACCTTTACCACCATCAAATGCTGTACCAGTAACAGTACCGATAGTTAATGAAGCAGAAATTTCAGTCATGTTTTCACCGTCCCAACGATACAAAACGTTAGTACGTCCTTGATCATCAGCTAAACGGTGATTATAAATAGTATCTCCCTGAGGAGCACGACCTTCATCCCAACCTTCAATAGTTTTAGTAAAGATAAGTTTTTCAGCTTTACAGAAGAATTGCTGACCTTCAACAGCAGCAGTAGCATCAGGATCAGTAGCTAAAGCAGCTTGATTTTCCAAGAATTTTTGAATACCTTGAACACGTCCAAGAGTACCATCTAACTGACTTGGATCAATCTTACCATTTTCATTCAAACTTGCAAGACCATTAGGCTGACCTTTTGTAGACTTGAACTCATTCAACTGTCTAAGTACATCAGCGATTTGATCTGGAAGAGAACCTTCACCACTACCATCACCAACGACCATAGCGTTGATTTCGTCCTGCATTTTATTCAACGCAACATCTTTAATTTGACTAGCTTCTGCAATAATACCATCAGCAGTAGCTGCAAACAACGTTCCATAAATATTAATCTTTGCCATAATCTTTATCTCCTTTCTTTAGTTAAGCAATAGTTACACTCATTGAACCAGCAGCCAAAGCACTTGAAGTACGATAGCACTTGTAGTCATATCCATCAACCTGAATAGTAACAGGAGCTTCCAAAGGAACATCAAATCCAGATGAAGTCATCTTATTGATACTAAAGTCTTTCGGAACACAGAACCAAGCATAATCATTTTGAACAACTTCAAATGAATAATTACCAGCAGCACTAGCTTTAAGAGCTTGTTTGTTCAATGCTTTAATTTCGTCTTGAGTTAAATCAGCAGCCTTCTGACTACCACCCATATACATAGCACGAACAGCCTTAACAACTACAGAAGTAGACTTAGATACACCCTGATAAGTAATATCCAACTTATAAGTAGCTGTATCAGTAACTCCCTCTTCATCTGTATAAGATTTAGCAGACTTATCAGTAAGAACTTCTGAATTGTTCTTCTTCAAGATCAAAGTATCAGGATCAATAACTGCACCATCAAACTTAACATCAATAGTCAATACCGGCTTAGTATTAACACCAAATTCAAACAGACTTGTATTTGACTTCAGAGCAACAGAAGTATAGTTTTTGAAAAGAACATTCTGAACAAAATTCAGACCAGCTTCAAGTTTACCAAATGCTTTATTGAAAGTATCTTCAGGAACAAGCGCAGTATAAGACTCTTCTTTAACATAACCTGTCAAAACACCTTCAGCAGCAACAGCTTCACTATTAGCAATCTTCTTTGTAACCAAAGTTGCATTATTAGCAACAACTGTCAAAACATTTACTTCTACATGATCTGTTGCAGGAACAGCCCACTGAACAACTGCGTCAGTTACTTTTTCAGCAGACATAGTGTTAGATACAACATACATCAAAGCTCCACGATCAATCAAGAATGCAGCATCATTAATAGCAGCAGATAACTGAGTATTCAAATCAGAACCTGCCCACTGTGTATCACTTGCAGTAGCCCAAAGTGTAGCGAAATCAATAGGAAAACCCTTAACAGCATCTTTCGGGAACAACGCTACCATTCCCTCGTTCAATCTGAACAACTGTTTTCTTTCTTGCATAACAATTAAGATTTAAATTAGTAATTAGTTATTTAGAAGTAAGTAGAGGATCATATCCATCTGGAACATCCAATACTCTCGATTTATCAGTAATTATTTCAGGATCACCAATAAAGTTATTTTCAACTGAAGCAGGATTTTCTGTAAATACAGGAACAGTCCATTGACTAGGATGTAAGTAAACTTTAGGTTCAGATGATTGAACTCTAATAACTTCAAATCCTTCAGGAATAATAATTTTATGAGTATCTTCTGATTTAACTACAACGAATTGATAACCTTCAGGAGTAATCATATCAAGAACATCTTCTGCGTTATCTTTAATCCAACCACGAATAATATCGCCAATATTATTAAGCATCCATACATATTTAGGATGCATCATACCAGCAAGTTGTTCAGTAGCAAGATTAAATGTTATAACACGTTCTTTATCATCAATAAATGCTCCATGATCTCCTTTAGTTTTACCACGATAAACAACTTGAACACAATCAGTATATCGTTTAGCATCCTTAATATCACTAACAATATTTTTAGGAAGACTATAAATAGCATTCATAAGAAGTTTTCCTTTATAGCCGTCAAGAGCTTGACCTTCTTCTAAACCTATTTCGATAGACTTATCAAGTCGTTCATACTTTTCACCATCCCAATGATAAGTTACTTTATCAACAACATCAACATATATAGCTTCAGGATTAGTGTCAAATATATTTCCATTAACATCAGCAAAAGCTGTTTCATTGAAATATCTACCAGAATATACATTCTTATAAGTAGTAGAAATAAATTTCTTTTCTATAAAACCATTTTCGTCAAGTGTAGGAATACCATTTGGTTGTCCTAATGTATCAGCATGAACATATTTTTTATCAGCATCGGCAATATAATTATTTACAAATTCATTAAATTCGTCAAGACGAGAATTAGTATCACGGATAAGTAAAATAATATTTCTAATAACTTGACGATAATTAGTACAATCTTTAATTTCAGGTGCAGCAAATGGATTGAAAGAACCATCAGAATTAGCTCCAATATTAGCAATAATATTATTCATTCTAATATCATAAGGAGCATACATAACAGCTTCTACAAAAATACTTGCATTACCAAATTCAAGAAGTTTACTAATAACACCAAAGATGTAAGCCTTATAAATAATATTATCATCATTATCATCAGTAACTTGAGCTTCAACCATTAAAACATCATCAAGTCTGGCAGAATCATTCCAAGTTCCTTCCTTTACAGGGAAACTATCAAGAACTCCATTTGCAATACTATCTATTTCAGACTGTCTAAAAACTCTTGTTGTAGCACATGAATAAAATCTAACTCGATTATCTCTTGCAAATTTATCAAGAAGTTCTTTTACTTCAGGATAATTATCAATATTAGAAATTACTTTATCAAGCTCATCTTTAATAACATTCTGAAAATTAAGTTTAATATCAGGATAATTATCAAGATCACTAAATATATTAGTTATTGTTTCAGTAATCTTAACATTAATAAATCGAGAAAGAGTTGTATCAGTAAATAAAAGTTTAAATTGTTCACAAATATAATTCTCAATAGCTTGATCAATAACACCAAGTAATCCAGTATGATGTTCAATATCATTCATGACTAATATAACAGTATCATGAACTTCTTGATCAATAGCACCAATTAATTCTGGATATTTACTAATACTACCAAATACACATTTAACAGTATCAGAGATATATTGAACAAACTTTGTTTCCCATTCAGGATATTTATTAGCATTAGTTATAACTTCAAATACATAATCATGAATTAAAGAATTAATAAGTTGAGTTAATCCTTCATCATTTTCTATATCTTCAAGTTTAGCTTTCCATTCAGTACGAATAATATCAGCAACATCAGGATAATTCCATACATGATAAAAGACATCATTAATTTTATTATCTATAGTAGATATAAAGACATTATATAAATCTTCATCATCTTTAATAGAATCAAAAATACTTCTAATAGAGCTAAGAACTTCTTGTTTAATATTATCGTTAATAAGAGTATTCAATAAATTATTAAGTTCTTCATGAGAAGCAAGATTATCAAATACAGTATTAACAGCAGCAAGAACACCTTCATTAACTACAGTTTTAATATCTTCATAATCACAAGCATTATCCCAAACTTCTTCAGTTTTAGCAATAGCAGCTTTAACAATATCATCTTTAATAAGTTCTTTAACTTTAGTTATATTCTCTTCATTATCCATATAAGCGGTAATAAGAGGAGAAATAGTATCAATAAGAACTTGCTTAAATTCAGGATAAGAATCAATATCTTTAAATATTACATCAAGAGCAGAAGCTAAATCATTAATAGCTGTATCAAAAGTCCAACCTTCCCATTTATCTCTATCACCCCAATGTTCATCAGCTACAGAAAGATTAGTTTCTTTATAACGAACAGTACTAATAATTCCATTAAAATCTCTAAATGTAACAATAAGTCCTGCACGACGTTGATCAGCAGGAATTTGATTCATAGTTGTTGAAAAACTACCACAATAATTAAGATAGATACAATTTATATAAGAAAGTAATCTATCTAAGCGAAGACCTGTTCGAGCATCAAATAAAGCTTGAAGTAAAGTAACTGGATAAATCTTTTTACGAACAGCTTCATCTTCGCAAAATTTATTAAGTTGTGCAATTTTAAGTGTGATCATAATAATAAGACTTTAAACAATTACTTTAATAATCATATCTTCATTAACCTCTGTAAAAGATTTATCAAAGTAAGCTCCTTCAGGAACATCAGGAGCAATTGCAGCTTTACCTGGTTCTACATATTGACCTCCAATAATCTTTCCAGTATCAGCAAGAACAAATCTTACAAGATATTTGTTAAGATTATCATCATAAGCACGATCAGCATCTTGTAATCTTTCAACTCTATTTTGAAGATCAGTAATAGAATCTTGTTGCTTTTCAAGAATTTCACGATATTGATTAAGAGCTTTGTTAGTTGTATCCAAAGTACTATCAACACGTTTAACTACATTAGCAAACTCATTTTTAAATTTAGTAAAGTTAGCCTTTTGTGCAGACTTAAACTTATCAATATAGTTATAAACTTCTTGAATTTCTTCACCAATTTGTTTAGTTCTAGCATCAGCCTCATCTTTAAGACCTTGAACAATTTCAGCACGAAGTTGATCATCAGAAGCTTTATAATCAGAAATAACTTCATGAAACTTACTATTGACAGCTTTGATATGAGAAGTAACTCTAGTATTAACTTCTTCAATCATTTTAGTAAGTTCTTCAACATCATCAGTATGTTTCTTTTCAACTTCAGCAATCTTATTATTAATATCAACATCACCTTGTTCACGTGCTGTAATTTCAGCAGATATAATAGATGCTAATTCATTATCTTTAGTTTGACGAGCAGTAGCTTCAGCTTGAATAGCTTCATTAATAGTTTTAAAACCATTAACTACATTGGTATTAATAGTATTAATTCCATTACAAACATTCTCAATATTCAAACGAATAGTATCATCAAGAACTCTATAAGGATTAAACCATTCAGTACCATTCCACCATTCAATAAAACCATCACTTGTCCAACGAGTAGTACCCGGAGATAGTTTTTGTTCCCCCGTAGAAGGAATCACATCGTATATATCTCCAGCAACATTACGAACAACAGTACCATTACAATTCAGATTACCATTTCTAAATTTACCACCTTTAAACAGAAGTACACATCCGTTAGGTACTGTAATAGTTTGACCATTAAGATTAAAATCATATCTTACTTCATAAATTGTATTTTCACGAGAAAGCATATCTTGAGTAAGAACATTATCATCTTCATGACCGTTCTCTGTAATAACATCAGCGATATGTTTACGAAGTATAATATAACCTTTTTCTACATGACCAAATGTATCTTTGTAACGATCCGCAAATTTAAGAACATCGCCACGATTAGTTAAATCTTCTCCATCACTATGATTAACAATAGTTTTAGGAGTAGCAATCATAGCTTGAAGTTCAGGATCAAGATCTTTATATTTAATAGGTTCCATTTACTTTATTCTTTAGATTCAACAATAAGATTACTACCTTTAAGCATAATATCATCAATAACACCCTTAATAGTTCCATTATTAAAATTACCACCTTTCCAAACAAGTTTAATATTATCTGGAAGAGTAATAGTTTGTCCATTTAAATCATAATTTAAATAAACATAATAAAACATATTAGGAGTATCAATCATATATTGTTCAAGAACATTTTTACAATCAATAATATTAGCTCTAAGATGTCTATGTCCCCAACTTCTAAAATTACCAACATTAGGCTCTAAATCAGCAAGACCAATTCGACGATCTTTATTAACAGCTAATGTAAAGTCATCTGGAAGATTAGTAATAGTTTTATTACCAAGAAGTTGAAGAGTAGCTTCACTAAGCATTTCAGGAGTAATACTACCTGGATAAATAATAGGCATATTATCAATAAACATTCGTTTAACTGTATCCTCAATATAATTAAGAACATCAGATTTACGAATATAAGTATCAACAATCTTATTACCTAACTCATCAGAAATAGCTCTATCAGCAATTGTTTCAGGAAGTTCTCCATCAAACTGGTCAAAGTATTCTGCATCAATAGTTGAACCTATATGTAAAGAATAAGTAATATCTCCTGTAATAGATATTTCATCAATAATGTAAGTAAGTTTAGTTTCAATAACATAAACTTCATAACCTACAGCAACATCTTCAGAAGAAATAGAATCACGATCTACATCTTTAGCTACTATAACTCTTGTAGCTCCATCAAGTTCGCCATTTCGTTCAGCAAATGTAGCAAGAGCTTGTGGTTGAATTTGAATTTGATCTACAGTAGCATAATTAGCAAGCTTAGATTCAAGGTTTTTAATAGCAGTATTAGTATAATTTACAAGCAAATCATATTGCTTTTTAATATCATTATTAATAACTTTATCTCGCTCTTTAGAAGTATTATCATTATTTTCAACATTTGTCTTAATTACACTAAGTTCGTCACGAATTTCTTTAAGACCTTGACTTAACTGTTGAATAACATTATTAAGAGAAGAATTAGAATTTTCTTCAACTGAAGCAAGACGAGCAAGAACTTTAGATATGTTATTCTCAACATCAGTATTGTTAGTATTGATAGAAATAGTAACAGCTTCTGTAAGAGTATCTATCTTTTCCTGAAGTTGAGCCTTATATTCACTTAAATCAATAGCTAAAGCAGCATCAAGTGAATGGAACGGTTGCCAATAATCTTCATCAGCAAGAGAAGTTCCAGCAGGAACGGCAGTTTTAGATAAATAACTATTTCCATCTTTATAAACAATACAAAGACGTTTATAGGGTTTGGTAGCATCCCATTTACCATTTGCAGTAATGAGTTGTTTTCCTACATCTTTACCGTTAATAATCATATTAGAAATAATTTAGTTTTCGTTAAAATCTTCATCAGTAAGAGAAACATTTTGAATTGCATCCCCACTAATTATATTAGAATCAGGTGTATCTTCAACTCTGAAAGTAGCAGTTTCGCCATTACAACTTACATAAGCAGTACGACTTCCATCTTCACTTGCAGCAATTTTAAATTCACCTAAAGGACAATGTCTTCCACGAGCAGCAAAAATAATTTTAACTTGAGCATTTACATACTTCATAATAGTCTCAGCTTTTTTAGTTTCACCAAGATTATAAGCAGCAACGCCAGCGTTAAACATTGTATAACAAGTTATAACATGTTTATTATTTCCTTTGCAAGTAGCATTACAATCGTTAAGCATATCTACTCCAAATTCAGCAAGTAGAACTAAAAGTTTATGATATAAACAAGCATAACGAGCAGGTATAACAGCGTAAACATATTCAACATTAGGCATAGCTTAAGTACCAGTTATACGATAATAAACATTTACAATTTTATTCAGTTGGCAATCCGAAAGCCATTTGCGGCGTTCTAAGGCATTATCTATAATCGAGTGGAACAATAAATCGCATAGAAAATTTTCATGCGGTAGAAAGCCCGATTCCAGCCCCAAAATAGCTGATTCAGCCTTACTCACCATGCAGTTTTTATTATCAGATTGCACGCTATTTAAGAACACCTCGTCCATCACCTTAATCAGCAAATATATTATTATAAACATAATTAGAACAATCTTTAGCTTTAAGATTAAGTTTTGTTCTAAGAATATTTACACGTTCCAAATCAGTAATACTTTCTTTATATATAGTCTTAAGTAAAGCATCTTCAAACTCATCTTTCCATTCAGTCTTTAGAAATTGATTAGGACGAACTCCATTAACTTCATAAAGACTTAAAGAAGAATACATTTTATAAAACTCACTATTAACTATAGTTTTAGTATTTTGTTCTACAATATCTCTATTAGTATCAAGATGATTATTATAAACAGTAAGAAATCCAAAGTCACAAAGTTCTTTAGTAAAGTTCATAAAAGCAAGTTCTATATTAACTTTACATTTTTCTTTGTCACGTTCAATAATATTATTAGTAATATTTTTAAGTTCAATAGAAAGTTCTTTCATTGCAAGAATAATTGTACTAATATTATTAGTCAATTCTTCTACACGAGTAGCAGCATTTTTAGTAAGAGTTTCAATTCGAGATTCTTTTTTACTATCAAGCCATTTAACAATTACAAGATATGCAAGAACAATAAGACCAGGTATTATTCCTTGACTAAGACCAGTTAGTAAATCATCCATATTGATAATAAAACAAAAGGTAGATGTAGTATTAATGGCAGCATCTCCCAGTGGCATATCCTTTACGGGGAAACTGCACATAATTACCACATCTACCTTTATAAATATTACAAATAATACTTAACCATAAAGATAGAGATGATTCACAGTATTAGCACAAGTTAGTACCTGCAAGACCATTTTCGTCTACCATTCCCTTTAAAGCAGTTTCAAAAGCTTCAATACCAGAAGCACCTGTTGGGAAGGCAACTTGAACAATCTGATGTACAACTTCGTCACGAGTCTTCATTTCACGAGGTTCAGCAAAGCGAATTGTAAAGATTGTGAAACCTTTGTTAGTAGGATCGAATGAAACAGTATCGTTAAGATCATGTTTAGGATACATAAGATCATAAGGTTCACGATACATATCATTATATCCAAATCCAGCCCAAGCTTTTTCGTGAAGATCTTGAACATAAGCTGCATCACCGTAAGCAGCTTCAGCATGTTTCATAGTAACATCTAAACCAGTCAAAGCATCAGCAGGAACAATAGTATAATCCTTTCCAGCTTCAGGGCATTCAAATGTTAATTTTGAACCAACAGCTTTAACATCAAGACCATGACCAATCTTATTATTCTGCAAATGCTTAGCAAGAGCAGCAGCAATCTTAGTTGCATCAGGATTTAATCCAGCACAAACAGTAGCAGTCCATTTATTTCGTTCATTAAACTGAATACCGTTCTTAACAACAATAACGGTATAATTTGAAAAAGCGTATAAACGACTAGAATCAATCGTAAGTTCAGCTGTAAACTTAGTTGCAGCTTTATAATCACCACGAGTATAACTCATATGGTAACGGAACATTGGAAGAACGATTGGACCACCTTTTTCAAGACCACGACCAATAACAAGATTAAATCGACCGAAATTCTCTTTACCTGTAGTAATCAGAGTATCAACTCCGTCTTTAAGATAAAACATCGCAGGAGCACCAGCGGCAACTGCATCTACAGATGCACCACCATACGCAGCAGTGCCGGCAAGAACAAATTGTCTCATAAGCCTAAAAGTTTTAATAAGTTTGTAATATTATGAAGCATTAGTTGCGACAATAGCTTTTAAGTACATATTGACCGCAGCCCTAACAACATCATCATGCAAATATTCGATTAAATCACAATCAACTTGATTACCAACGTCAGGATGACAAACGACATTAGGTGTTTTGATATATGAATATCGAATAGAATCAGGAGCAACTCCATTAACAGGACCGGTATAAACATCTAATGTAATAGAATTAACATCGCCTGTTATAGTACAAAGCGGAGCATCAAATTCAGCTCTATTGCAAAAATCATTAAGAGTAGCTCCTAATTCTTCAAGTTCAACAATACGAATATCATAGATACGACCTTTATATAGAGACTTAAACCCAGTAACTAATAGTTTATCAGATGTACCAATATTTACGACATATGGATCAGTTTGAGAACCAGCTCCAGCTCCATTCGTATCTTCACTTTTATAAAGACTACGTAATGAATTGATTTGCGAATACTTAGAGTTATCTCTAGCAACTTTCGTATTACCATCGATATTACGAACATTGCCTTGAATAATGGATTTAACTTTATCCCGAATAGCAATGTTTAGATTCACATCTATATCTTCGGGAAGAATTGCACGAACAGTTTGCATACCAGATTGTTGAGCAAGTTCTCTAAAATAAAGGTGCATATCTACAATATCCATATCATTGATATTTTAGTTTATTTTTAAACGCAGTTACAGCACGTTCATTGGCAGGATTCTTAAACCAAAGAACAGCTTCTTTTATATTAGCTCCAATGAAATCACCAGCAGCAGTAGAAATGTTCTGATTATCACTAGCACGAACAAACTCGCCTCGAGAAATAAGAGTTTCAATAAGAGCTTTAACTTTTAAGTCTTTATCATTGAAAATCTTATTAAACTTAGCAGGTTCACGATTACTGTAATTATCAAGTTCAATTTCTTTTTCAAGCTGAGTCTTAACAGAAGCGTTAATAACAGGCATACCATCAGCAACACAATACTGAATATAGACAGCTTCAAACAAACTATCATCTCCACAAGCAGCAAGGAAGTTACGTTTAGCATTCTTAATTTCTTGACGACGACGCTGAATAATTTCATTTTCTTTGACATCATCTTTGAAATAAAAGCGATAATTAATATCACTATTAATAAGAGCCATATCCTTAGCTACATCCCTATAGAGCAAACAATGACGATACTTAATATAATCCTCTACATTAACAGGAGTACCATATTGGTGCTTTGTAGATTCAAGTTCATTCAAGTCTTCGATCTTAGCTTCAAGAGCTTTTTTAATTACTTGAATGTCATCACGACGAATAGAGCGATATCTATCTTCAATAGCATCTTCTTTAGCTTTATAAGAAAGATAATCTCTCTTATGACGCCAACGAAAACTTGTATCGAAGGTTTTACCCATTTCATTAACTTCAATCTGCATATTATTAAGATATGCTTTTACACGAGTAACGAAAGTAGGATCATTAGTTGCAACTCCAATTATATTTGGAAAATAAGCTTCGACTTCGTCTTTATTAGAAGCAAGAACAGAAGACGTTCTAAAACTACTACCAATATATTCATGTTTCTTTGGAAGATATTTATCGTTAGCACGACGATAAAATGAATAATTAGCAATTAAATTAATAGTAACAGAACGTTTTTCAAGATAAGGTTTATCAAGATCTCTTTCTGTTTCTTGATCATCAGGCTTATTAGGCTGAATATCGTTATCTAGTGCTTGTTCCCCCGTAGGAGAAGTCATTGCAGTTTTATCAACTTCATTACCCTTATTAGGGCTAAAACTATAATTAGTTGTACCGTTATCCATATCTTTAATTTGATTAATTATAATTTACACTGAAGCAAGAACATCTTCGTTGAGTTATCAATTTGTAATCCTAAAGAAGATTTAACTTCAAATCTACTCATATCAATTTCAGTAGCAATGAAGTTAGTATCAGGAACACCCCAAGATGCAGGAACGTCTGATAAACCTTTCAGAACTTTAGCTTTATAAACTTGATTCTTCTGACGGATAAGACGAACATTCTGTGTACCCTTATAAGAAGAGAAGTCAATTAAAGCAGCTTGATGAGAAGTAATAGGCAGACCTGAACGAGGATGAATAAGACCATTCTTCTTTGCAGCTTCAGCGATAGTTCCTTTTTCAAAGAAAGAGTTATGTTTCAAAGTAATTGTATGACCATCTACAGTCTTATATTTACGGAAGTAACGACCATAAGCCAAACCATCACCATCATCCATAATCATCTTATCTCCAAGAGGAGTAATGAAACCTTCAGACTTAGCATCATTACGAATTGCATTATCAAAGTCCTGAGCAAAACCTTTACCACACATCAGAACTACTTCCATAGTTCCAGTATCAGTATCACGGTTAAGAACATCACCGATAGTACGTTCAATCTTATTCAAAGTCAAGAACTCACCATAAGTATCATAGTTAGATTCACGACAAATTTCAAACATACCGGAAGTATGAGGAATAGGATTACCGTTATCACGGTCTTTCAACATAACTTCACCATTCTGATTACGGTTATATTCAGCAATCCACAGACGTTCTTCGTTCATTACACGCATCTGTAAGTTGAACTGTCGCATCTCCTCATTAATCCACAAATTATGAGTTCCGCCACCCGGAGTATCAAATTGATAAGTAGTAATAACATTAGCCAAATTACCAGCAATTTCTTTAGAATAACGATGGAACTCAAGCTGACTAGTCATTGTACCAGCAGACATAGAGTTACTTCTGTTACCCTTAGAATAAGATTCAGAAATTGTAGGAGCACTCATTGACCAATACTTACCTTTAGCAAGTAATTCAGGATCAATAAAGAAATTAGGATTAGGACTAGTACACTTCAAAATATACTTATATCCATATTCACTTTCTCCACAATCTTTCTGAATACGAACCTGAGTCATACCATCAGGAGCAATCAGACCATATTGTTCAATAAACCAATGAGTACTGAAATGAACTTCAAATTCAGAACCACCAATACCAGGCTTAGTAATAGCAGGATTGAAGTAAGTAACAAAGTCATCAAACTTCATTCTACCCATAGTACGCCAAGTCCACTGAACAGTTTCAATATCTTTAACTCCAGACTTACCTTGACCTTCAGTCATAAACGTAAGAGGAAAACGATCATCGTCCATACCATAATTATAAGTAATGAACGAGTTAATTTCGACAGGCTTAGTTAATTGAAGATAAGCAACAGATTCTTCATTAGAATAACCTCTATCTTCAAATTTACCTTTGTCGAGAATACGCATTTTATACATAACTACAACAATTTAGGAATTAATAAATCAATACCCAAAGTCTATATCTTTAGGTTTATTACCAGACTGGGGTGGATTAACCCTTACACCTTTTGCTGTAGCTTGTTTACTCTTAAGTCTTAGAGTTTTAGCTTTTTCTTCTTTAATAGCCATATCTACAAGGCTAGCATAATTACCACCTACAAATCTTAAATAAGCACGAAGCAGTTGATCATCACGTCTTTGTTCAGGAGTATCTTTAGCAAGATCATATTGATAACGGCTAATTCCGTTTTCATCAATTTGATAAACATAATTAAAGAAGTCATTTGGAGTTGCAGAAATCTTTTTACCATCTCTTTCGATAATAATATTATCGGGAATTTGATAACCAGCAATCTTTTTACTATCAATAACTTTTTTAACTCCAAGCCAATATTTTTCGCTTTCTTCTTCATCAGCTTTAATCTTAGCTTCAGCTTCTTGACGAAGTTTTTCATGAGCTTCTTCATCAGCCCTTTGAAGAGCAGCTAATTCTTCTTTAGCAACTTCAACAAGTTGTCCACTATCTTCAAGATATTTAATGTACTTGTTTACATCACCACGTTTACCGAACTCCTTATACGCTTGTTTAATAATAGCTTTTTGTTGTGCTGTATCATTTTCATCAACTACAATTTGACTTCTATCTGGAACCTCATTAAATCCTTCAAGACTATTACCATTAGCAACATAATAGTTAATTAAATCAGGAAGAATTGGAATATCACTATAAAGTCTATTAAGAGTAGCCTCTTGAATTTCATTTTCACGAATCTCAATAACAGAATCAATATAAGATTTAATTCCCTGAGGAGTATTATCAAATTTTACTTTCTTACCTTTGTCATCAACAACATCAATACCTATAGACTTTTGAATAGCATCAATAGAAATCTCATCTTCACCATCTTCTTCAGCTACAAATTGATTAAGATAATCATTAGCCTCATCAGCTTTCTTAAAGATATTGCCATCTTTATCAACAAGATTTCCTTCATTATCTACAGTAAAAACACCATCTGTAGTTTCTAATGTAGTACCAGCTTCAAGAGTCTTAACGTCGATAGTACCATCACCGTTTTGACCATTATCTTTATCATCCTTTTTAACATCAGGCTTAGGCTCAGGCTTGTTATCAGGTTTAGGCTCAGGCTTAGGCTCATGATTAGGATCATTACCGGCTACGGGAGGAACAGGATCTGGATTATTATCTGGTGCAACAGGTGCATTATCTAAACCAGTTATACCATCTTTACCAACATTACCAGTATCTAAATCTGTTTTATTATCAGCAGGAGCAGGATTATTATTACCCTTACTGTTGCCCCTATCAAAACCAAAATCAAAATCAGGCATAGTATCTCTTTTTATTATTGTTATTACACAAATATATATAATATGTATAAGTACAACAACACCAGTATGTTTATTATTTATAGAATTTGCAGGCTTATTTTGATTACTGTCTTGATATTTGCTTTTATGTATCGGCTTATATTTGCCTGTTTCTTTTAGCCACAATCAATTTAAAAACTTAAAATGTATAATAGTATCAGTTTTAAACAAAGTTGCTCCAGCAGGCGGAAAAGTGGCAAATTTCGGACATGAAAAAACCACTGTCCATCATCACGACGAACAGCGGCTCAATCATTAACATTAATACATAAATTAGACTAATTAGGAAGAACAAATTCCCTATTTCTTTGAAGAAGATGTTTTCTTCTTTGCAACATCATATCTATTCTTATTTTCTTTAGCAACTTTAAGTTTAATATTGCTATCATATATTTTAGCTCCAATTTCTTCACGTTTAAGTTGAGCATTAATAGCAATTTCTTGACCTTTCTGAGCAATCTCTTGCATCTTAAGATTATTAGCAGCAGTAGCCATACGTTCTTCAGCTTGAGCTTTTTCAATATCTGAAAGACCATTATCAAACGACATAATATTAGCATTAGCTTTAAGTTGTTCAATCTGACCATCAAGATATTTTTCAAGTTGAAGTGTAGCTCTGTCTTGTTCCCCTTTAGCAGCTATCTTTTGAAGTTCAAATTCCTGTATCATTTGTTCTGTTTGTTGCTTCATTTGTTCCATTTGTTGTTCATGTTCACGAGCAATATTTTGATACTTCATAATAAGTTTCTTAACAGAAGCAACATTATCTCCAGCAATACTAGCAATAGCCATATCCATATTACCATTTTGTGCAGCACTAAAAGCAAACTGTTTAATCTGATCAAGTTTTTCTTTTTCTTTAACAGATTGTTTAGCTTTAATTAAATATGAACTATAAAGATGAGAATTAACATCAAGGCTTAAATATTTAATATTACCTTCTCCGTCTTTATAAGAAGTTTGAAGCCCATCAATCCAAGCAAGTTTACTATAGTCCATATCACGAGCGTAGTCTGTTTCTCTAAACATATCAAATACATATTCAATAATTACAGAACCCATACTACCTCTCATAATAGCTTCATCAGTAACACCTTTACCAGCACTATTAGAAATCTCACCATATCTTTGAGCTGTCATATCAACTTGATTCTTTGCTTCTTCTTCAATAGATTGAATAAGTTGAGTAAGCTGAACAATATAATCATTATTACTTGCACTAAGCATACGAATCTGTTGAGTACGAAGCATACTTGAATCATCTTCATCATCAATAGGTAAAACTCCAGTAGCGACCATTCTATATATTGTATCATCAGGTTCTGAACCAAGTAATGATTTAGCAATAAGAAGAATATTAAGTTTATTTGTTGCTATGACCATTTCACGATGATAATAAAAGATATTACGAAGAACTTGATAAGGAGTCATAATCTTAATAATACTAAACTTACCAAATCTAGGAAGAACTTCCATAATACCATTATAAGAAAGTTTACCATCACGATTATAAGCTATAGGTCTTGCTTTAATAGGATATATTGCATCATAACGACCACCTATACGTACAGCTTCATATACTTGAGGTTCCCAAACCCATTCAAGACTTATATCACCTTCTTGCATAACATAATCTTCTTCAACAATCATTTGAGTAACAAATCCATTTGATTGTGTAGTAAGAATACCACGTTTAGCCATTCCTCTCCAATTAACAAACCAAACATCAATAAGATTAGTATTAAGATCTCTAATACGAATAGGAGATTGTTTAAATAGATCTCGTTCTACTTTAGGAAACTTATTACAAACATCTACAAAATAATTATGATATTTATCATAAGTAAGAAGTCCAGAATCATCAGCTCCATATCCATATTTACCATAATAACTATTAAGGAATTTCTTTTCATTTTCATCAAGAAGATCATCAAACATATCAACTATTTGTTGATAAGTAAGACGACGTCTTTCAGCAAACATATCAAAATCCTCAACAAAGAAATTATCATTAGGTACAGGATAAGCATCGCCTGGATCTACAACTCTTTTAATAAGATTATTTCCTACTATTTCTGTATGAGTATAACATTCACCAAGAGATACAAAGTCAAAATAAGCTTGAGCATATAAAAGAGTATCTTTAGTTATATCCTGAATAGCATCAAGAATATGTTGTCCTTGTTCAGATTGATCATCAATATAATTCTCATTAAATTCTTTAATGAAAGCTGGAATATCAATAGCTTGTTGAGGATTAAATTGAGACATATCTTGACCTTCATTTTGAGCTTGTTGAGCGGCAGCTTTAATTCTATCAGCTATTTGCTGTTCTATAATAGGTCTAAGTTGTTCACGAAGTTTAGCATTTTTAGACATTATTATTTCTGGATTATTAGCAGAAACAATAAAGTCATGTGGATTTTTAATATATTCTCCAACAAATCTACGAATTACACCATTCATAATATCATAATTACGAAGTGTAGCTGGAAAATAAGTCCACTTTTCATTAGTAACATTATAAGGATTAAGTGTTTTCTTGTAATATTCGCTAGGCATTTCTCCATGTAATATAGATAATTGTTCATCTATATCATTAGTACCTTTAGCTGCCATACCAGCTGCAATAACATAATCTACACTGTTGGCAAACCACTCAGGTTTAGCTTTTTCAGCAGCACTGACTTTCTGTTCAGGAAATTCAGCAGTTCCAAATTTATAAGTGTAATCAGCCATATTTTTAAAGTTTTATTTAGATTGAAACCAAGCTCTATTCCAAAAAGAACTTTGGTCATTATCTTCATTTGTTTTAACTCTTGATTTAAGTTGGTCTTTAGCTTTAAGTTGTTTAGCTTTCCATTGAATAGCTCTAACTATAAGTTGAGAAACACGGTCGAAGTTACCTTCAGGATTCCATTTCTTAAGTTCAAGAATAGTTTGATAATCAAGAATATATTCAAACATATAAATATCAGAGCCATCTTCATTTTTACCTACAACTTCATAAAGCATTTCTTTAAGAATACGAATTGCATTTAACTTCTTATCAGAACCGCCAACATTATAACCATAACTAGTACTTACTTTACCTTTAATTGAAGCATCCCATACAAATAATGGTTCATGTTCAAGTCTTTTAAGTTCTCCCCATTTACGGAAATTAGAAACAGTTTCACCACGATTAGTTTCAACAGCAGCTGTTCCTACAATACCATAAAATATACAAAGATTAAGAAATATTTCATCAGCTTCTTCAAGTCTATCTGGACGACCATAATAAGTAGCAACAAGTTTTTGTTTAAAACCATTACGTTCAGAAGCTTCTTCCCAAATAGCAATACTATTATGCGAATGTTTATTAGTAATTTCTTTCTTTTCTTTATCTACACCTACAGGGTCATATGTAGCACTATATTTACCTTTAGGTATGCCTTTAACCATTCTATTGGTCTTACTATCAAAATAAGTTTCTTCTTCAGGCATAAACCAAATTCTAACACAACCATGAGGGGATTCATTTCCTCTACGGGGAACACCCTGTATATAATCATATACTTTTTTACCATCAGCAGCTAATCTATCATTACTTCTAAATACAACTTTACCATTAACTTTAATTAATTCTCCATCAATATAAAACTTATAACTATCATCAATACGAAGTTTAGTTTCCCATGCAGTAAGAGCTTCACTACTAAATATATTTTCTCCACCACTACTAAATGATTCCGCAGGAAATAAAGCATATTGCCCAAGATAATTAATATAATCAGAATAAGTCTTAGCTTTTTCTTTTTTCATAATACGTTCTCTAGCAGCAATTTTAAGACTTACTTTAATATTAGAATTACCATCTTTATCAACGCCAAATTCTCCATCTACTTCTCCTTGTAATCCCCAACAATAAGGTTTAAAATATCCACAAACTTCTCCACGCATATCTTGATCCCATACATTTTCAAATGGCATAAAGTTATAAGCATAAGGATTATAAAAGTTTGCTTCAAATGTAGACATATCTCCAGAAGTAGCAGTACCCCAACATTTAAGTATACCAGTTGTATAAGCTCCAGTACGCATTGCAGGTTCAGTAACACTCATAAAAGCATCAAAATTATCCATAGTAGATAACTCTTCAACATTAACTTCTACAGCATCCTTACCAATAGCACAATCAGGATCATTGAAAGCAGAAACAGAAAGTAAAGAACTAGACCAGCTATTGTCTGCTTCAATCCCACTTGAGAGCTTATATCCAAGACGAAAGTCGGTATTAACCGTACTAAATATTCCTCTTTTAAATGGAGTTTTTTCTTCATAGAATTTTAAATTATTAATTGCAAAGTTAGTAAGACCTCCGCGTTGAGTAAGATATTTTTTATCAATAGCAACATTAATAACAACTTTACGAGGATAAGAATTAACTCTATTAGCAGCAGTACTAGCATTTATATATGAAAATCCTCCTCGACGAGTTTTATCAATTATAACATGAAAACCATTATTTTCTGCAAATTCAAGTACATGAAAAAACCAAAATTGAGCATCAAGGAACTTTGGAAAATCATAATGTTTCTTAGCAGTATTAACATTACCTCGTTGAATACTTGTTTCATCAAGCTGTTCCATACGAGTGTAATTAAGAAAATTATAATGATTTCCTGTTATACGAACATTATAAATAGTTCCTTTAGGATCCATTAAACAAGGAGCTTCAAATCCATGTTTACGTCTATATTGTTCTCTTTTTCTAAATTGTCTATGAGGAAGACTATCAACTTTAAATTGAGTATATGATCCTTTATGTTCTCGATAATAATTTGCAGCTTCAGAAAAAAGATGAGTATTAATAAATTTCCAACCAGGTCTAATATTCATAAGAAAACCTCCAGAATCACCTATAAGAAATAAATCATCTTTATCTACAAATCCTTTATCTTTAGCATGAGGATATCTACTTTTATCTTCCTGAAGAAATTCAAGAAAAGGATAAATTCTATCACCAGTCATAACTATAATATTATTAGTAGTAATACAATAAAAGCTGAACTACTTCCTACAGCAGCCCAGCTCGCTCTTTTTGCTTTAACTTTATATCTACTAAGTTCAGCATTAACTTTACTATTTATTTCATTAGCTTGAACTATTCTATCTTGTAAATCATTATTAATATTATCAAGTTCATTAATAGCCAATCGTTGATTTGTAATAATACTATCTTTAACTTGAATAATCTTAATATTAGCTTTAGCTTCTATAAGTTTTATATTAGCTAATCGAATAGCTTCTATAGGAATACTGACAGACACAGTGTCAGTCTTTGCTTGTTTCCCCGTAAGGGATGTTGTCATAGACCAACTGGAGAAACCTACTGACAGCAGCACTATCATCATCATTAAGACTCTCAAGTATATCTTTATTTGCATCTTCTTTAATATCATATATAATACTATCTTGTTTATGAATAACTATCTCAATAGAATCAATCCGAAATCTATTATAGGTAGTATCAATAGAAGAGATATTTGAATTAATCGGATCAACGCGAATGAATGCTCTATGAAAGATAACAAGTGATACTACATTAATCATTATCACAATGAGTATTTCTATTATATATTTCTTCATGATTCTATTGAGTTATATGTTATCCTTTAATTTTCTTCATTGCTTCAATTGTAACAGGACCAAGTTTTCCATCAGCGGGAATACCTAGAACTTTCTGAATGATTTTAACCGCAGGTTTAATACCACAGTTAACGGCAGTGTCAAATATTTGATTTGCAAATTCTTGATTAGCAAGATCATCAAGATGAAGATGATTCCAATAATTTCTTTTATAAAAATCATCAACCATAGCTTGAAGTTCAGAATTACCTTTTAGTTTAGTTTTAAAACCTCGAGGATGTTCTTGTTTTAATTTGTCAATGATTTTCCAACCATTCCAAGTAGGATGATGTTTACGAGATATACCTTTATAAGTTTCACCTCCTGTATCATCGGGATCATTAGCATATTCGCCTTCCCATTTACAAGTTTTTCTAAATGCAATTTTAAAGTTAGCCATACTGTTTGGATAATTTTTTAAATAAACGATTCATAGTATTATAAGCTTTATTAATATAACGACCATAATTACATCTAGCTTCAGTATAATCTATACATTTGTATTGATTATCAAGTATAGATTTAACTTCAACTCTAAATGTTCTACTTAGATTAGCAGCATCAACAAATGTTATTAATCTTACATTTTTAGAAGATTCAAGAACTCTATAATTAATCGGTTCCATCTAATACTCTATTAATCCAACCTCTTAGAAATTTAATATTATTTCCTTTCTTAGCAACATCATTATAATAACGAATACGTTCGAGTTTATAATTAGCTACTTGAAGTTTCCCTGTAAGGGAATCATTAGCTTGTTGTAAACTATCAATAATATACTTAGTATTATTAACTTTACTAATAACATTTTCCGTAGTATCAATAGGAATATATCTTTCTATAACTATTGGCTTATTATCTGCACCAGCTTTATAACCTGCAAGTCCAATAATAAATAGAATAAATATTATAAATATAATTGGTATCTGTTTCATAGTCCTAAATCAAATTGTTGTTTAACACCTTGAGCGTTTACAACTTTAAGTCTATCAGCAAGAATCATTTCAATTTCCTTTTTAAGATAAGGAAGTTTATGAAATGTAGTACGTTCTTTAGGATTTTCTTTAATATGATATAAACCGTCAGGAAATCTCTTAGGCATACCATAATGATTAAGTTCAAAATCACTATCAATATGACAAAGCCAAATACCTGCATTAGGAACTCCAAGAATAGTTTCTACCATATAGGCATACATACTAACTTGTAAATTATAAACGCTACCATTACAGTCAGGCATATGACTACATGGGGCAAGAAGTCTAGTATCAGTAGGAATCCATAAATTAGTTTCTTGTGCAGGTTTAGTGCTTTTATCTTTTTTATAATAACCTGATTCAAAAATAAGACCACCTCTATTAGTTTTCCAGTCACCAATAACATGCTTATCATCTCTAATAAGAAGAACGTCTATAGTTCCAGAAATAAGATAGTCTATAAGAAATGCTCCAATTTCAGCATAAATATGATAACCTCTAGCAACATACCATCCAAGAACATTATATATTTCAGGATATTTATTTTCAGTAAGTTCAATAAAATCTTTAATTGAAAGTTCAGATATATGTAAATCAATATTAGCTAAATCAGCAATAGTTATCATTTCGCCATCAGGTTTATCATCAAGATAACGAATAGCTGATTTAAATTTACTAGCACCACGTATTCCTTTTTCAAGACCATCATGAGTATTAGTTCCTCGTTCACAGGCTTCTTTTGTAATACTATTCCATTGTGCTTCAAGTTCTTTTTCACTAATACCAAGTTCTTGAGCTTTAATACGAAGCCATTTCTTTTTATCAAAAGGATTATGTAAATGTCCAACTATAGTTGTAGTACTTACATAAGTATTACCAAGAGTATCTACATATCTGTGATTTTCATTATAAAATCGCATTCGTACTTGTTCATATCTTTTATCAACTAAACGGATCATATAACCAAATATAACCTTTACAAGTTTTACCTTTACCTCGAAGAACATCACTTATAGAAGACGCATCAACTCCTATAAATTTTGCAGCTTCAATAACAGAATTAAATTTATTAATAATTTTATAAGTACTTTTATCTACTTGATAAATAGTCTTTTTACATTTATTTTTAATATTATAATCATTATCGTCTATATATCTCCATATATAACCATACATAGTATTATATCCAGTCTTTCTATCACATACAGCTAATATATTAACATTAGTACCATTAATATATTTAGCAGCTTGATTTGCACTATCAAATATATTAATTACTTGTTTAGTTGCAATATCTATTTGTTTTATTTTTCTAGATAAAGAATAAGCAACATTATATTCAGCACTACACCATTCTAGATTTTCAATTCTATTATCCGATTTAATTTCATTCTTATGATTAACTTGTTTAAAATTATTAGGATTAGGAATAAAAGTTTTAGCAACAATTCTATGTACATATTCTTTTTTATTATTTATAGGAACAATACAATATCCGTTAGATTTTATAAATTGTTTTTTAATACGATAAAAACTAGAATTTTTACTAGGACATCCTATAATTCTACCTTTAGTAGATACTAAATTATATTTATCGTAATAATCCCATTTTTCATTATCAAATGAAATTCTATTTATAAAAGAATTTATATCTTCATTTGGATAACTTCTATAATCATATTTATTAGTATTAACTATTTGCATAATTTAATAACCAAATCTATGAATTAATAATTTATATAAGTCTTGTGTAGCATAAATATTACCTTCAGCTATATTAATCCAATTATCATCATTAGACTTTTTAATATCAATTTTATAAGTTTGTTTCCCTGTAAGGGAATCTATAACTTCATACCATTTGATATGTTCTCGCTCTATTAATATCTTTTCTTTATTCATCTTCATCTGCATCCATACTTGATAAAATAACTTGACCGCCACGAGCAATAGTTTGTTCACGCTCATATATAAGATTTTCTCTAGCTTCATTAAGACCTTTAACTAAAGAAGGTATTTCAACAGACTTTTTAGCAAGTCTATCCATAACGTCAATAACATCTAAAGCATCATCTTTGCTTAGACCAGAACTAAGTTTTTCATTAAGTGATTCATTAAGAACATTAACAGCTATATTAGCATTATGAATAGCTTTAAGAATATTTTCAAGAATAATACCAGCCTCGGTTATTTTTTGATCATGATAACGACGAGCAATTTTAAATACCAACAAATCAGGTTGATAATTGTCCGGAAGATCATAATTTTCAATAGCTCTTTTAATACATTCTGCATCACTAAGACCTTGTTGTTTAGTAGGAGCATTAGGATCAGCTAAATAATAAATAACTCCTACTTCTTTAAGATACATTTCTTTATCTTTTGTTGTATCTCTTGTATAAAGTAGACGAACATCTTTATCAAGAAGTTGTTCAAGAGTAGGAGCTTTAGGCATCCCAGTGTTATCTATAGTAACAAGATATTTAATATCAAGAGTGTTTGTCTGTTCCATAATATTCTCTCCATTGTTGTTCAACATCTGGATTATATTCTACAATATTATATTTATTATGATATGTAATCCATATATTAGCATAAGTTTCACCATATTTAGAAAGAATTTTCATATATGGTTTAAAATGAACTTTTTTAAATAAATCAGCTTTACGTTTAGCTTCGAGTTCTTTTTCTCTATTACGTTTAGCTTCAGCAAATATACTCTTACTAAATTCCATATATTCTTCTTTATTCATTCTTTTAGAGGCTTCTTTAAGAGTTTTAAAGTTCTCTTTAAGAACGATTCCAGAAGGATTTTTACTAATATTTCCGAAATGAGGTATATAAGCAATACCATCATTTCGGAGAATATCAGCTATTTGTTGTTCAAGATTATCAATAATAAGTTTAATTTTAACTTTAGCTTCTGGAACTTTAGTAATCTCATCAATAATAGTATTGCTATCTTTACATACTAACGTATAAGTATCATCAATATTGCTTAGTTCTGTAACATTATGTTTATTAAAGTTCCAACCCTTAGCCATTAGTTAGCAATACCGTTTTTATTTCTATTAATAAATATACAATTATTCGTTCCTATAACAGGACGAGTAGCGACAATATCACGAATAGGAATAATCTTAAATTCTACCAAATAAATAGAAGGAGAATCAATTCTTCCATTACCTGATTTTAAAACAAGATTTGAAGCTCCAGAACGATAATAAGTTCCTTTAACAAGAGAATCAATCAGTTGGGGATCTTTAGAAACATAATCTTCGAAGCCACTAACAGAAATAGCATTTGCAGCAATCCGTAGATGAATACCACGTTCAAGACTTGTTCTATCAACTACAGCTCTTTCCATTTGTTTAAAACCACATTCATTATCTTTAGCAATCTTAGCTATAATAGATGTTACATTGCTTGTAGGATTAGTTTTATTCTTTAAAGCAGAAGCAACATTAAAAACTTTATCTTTAAAGCACATAGCTACAATACAATAATGTTGCTGAATTTTAACATCACTAAGAATAGCATTGAAATAATCAGCAGTGATTTCACGAATATCTGTAGGAAAATCTACAGAATAAGACTTTTGAGAACTTGTAAGAGTAAACATAATACAAATATTATTTAATTATTTAACAATACGTTCAAGACCAAGTTTACCTACTTTCATTTTAGTAGGTTTATTAGTTCGTTTAGATTTATATCTGTTAGCAAATTCAGCATCAGCTTTAGCCTTATTACTAACATTATCTTCAACAGGTTTATTATCCATATCAATAACATTTGTAGCAATTATAATATAAATATCTGATATATCCAAATATTTAATATATTTTAACTATTATATATAATACTATATATATTATATTATATAGCATATATAATATAATATATAATATATATAATATATATAATATATAATAATATAATATATAATATAAATATAATATATAAATATAATAATATAATTAATACTAATACTAATAATATAATTAATATTAATAATATGGAGATTCATGCTTGTCGCCCTGTAGAGGATGGAGATAGGACTGATCCTGCTCATGCTGATGCTGAACATGATGGTCAAGATAGAGCTGGAGCAGGTCTACATGATACATTCCTTTACGGGGGTGAAAGCACTGAATGTCCTGGCGATATAACTGAATGTAATATTAATGTTCTATATGGCATTATATAATATAATGTAAAAGAGTCTGGAACTAAAGCTGGAATTAAGGCTGGAACTAAGGCTGAATATAAAGATGAAGATATAGAGAATATAAAAGATATAGATGATAGAAGAAGTATTAGAAATATTGAGGATATTGAAGATATTAACGATGCTAAGGATAAAAGAGGTATTGGAGGTATTGAAGATGTTATAGATAAAGAAGATAAAATAGATAATGAGGATGTTAATAATAAAGGAATTATTGAGGATATTGGGTGTATTAGAGATAGAGAAGATAGAATAGGTATATAGAATATTGGGTGTATTAGTGAGAGAGCGAACCTATGTAGATGAACCCCCGGTGCTCCAACTCGTGATCGAACTACCCCCGGTACTAAATTTCTAGTTCCTCATTCATAGCTACAATATAATTCTCGAGATAATAATATTGCAGTGGCTATGACTGTGTGCCCTCCTGCTATTAATAATAATACAGTCCGTACTGAGGGAGTACGTATCTAATGTTATGAAGACTATGATTAATCGTGCCGCCAATGTTGTTGATGTTGATGGTGTTGTGGACAACAACAAGTATCAGCTAACCATTGCTGATGCTATCGTGGCTCGTAAACTTGTTGATGACAAGTTTGTCGATAAGACTACTCGCAAGAT
>ENA-OPWH01000046-OPWH01000046.1-human-gut-metagenome-genome-assembly--contig:-NODE-46-length-107388-cov-9.161796_pt1 | contig 107388 bp, 94 predicted proteins | sample MGYA00241506_ERZ502004 | MGnify/ENA primary metagenome ERZ502004 (study PRJEB25962, sample SAMEA2043049) | human gut metagenome | biome: human gut; feature: human-associated habitat; material: faeces... | reverse complement strand
AGGCGGTGTCGGTGCGGCTCATGGCAGGCGCTTGAGTTCTTCGACGATCTTGCGCGGCAGGTCGGGGCAGTGCTTGCAGCACTTCATGTCTACGGAGTACATCCGCGCGATGCAGTAGTTGCGGTGGTCGCAGGCGCTGCGGGTCGCCGCATCGCCCGCCTGCAGCTTGTTCACGAAATCCGGGTCGTTTACCAGTGCACGGGCCATCTGCACCAGCTCGAAGCCGGCGTCGAGGGCCCGGTCGATGCCTTCGCGGCTGACCAGGCCGCCGACGTAGATCAGCGGGCACTTCAGCTCGGCGCGGAACTTTCTGGCGTCCTCGAGGAAGTAGCACTCTTCGAAGGGGAACTGCTTGATCATCAGTGGTCCGCACCAGCGGATGAAGTAGCGGAGCCACCAGGGGGAGTAGTAGCTCATCGTGTAGATCGGGATCAGCCCGCGCATGACGGCCATCGGGGCTTTCGAGACGAATCCGCCCGAGAGGACGATGCCGTCCACGTCGTATGATTCGATGACCTTGGCGATCTCGATGCTCTCGGGAATCTCGATGCCGCCCTTGAAGCCGTCGTACATGTTGTGCTTGACGGTGATGGCCATACCGCAGGAGCGGGCGGCTCCGACCGCCTCGTCGAGGCACATGCGCATGAAGCGCATGCGGTTTTCGAGCGATCCGCCGTACTCGTCGCGGCGGTGGTTCGTGTGGGGCGAGAGGAACTGCGAGATGAGGTACCCGTGGCCGGCGTGCACCTCCACCGAATCGAATCCGGCGTCGTGGGCCGTGCGGACGGCGCGTCCGAAGTCGCGGGCGACCTCTTCGATTTCGCTGTGCCGCATCCCGCGCACCGGGGTGTAGGCGTAGAGGTTGAAGCCCGACGAGGCACCGATCGGGATCTGCCCGGCGGTCGTCAGGTGGGTCATGTTGCCGCAGTGGCCGATCTGTATGGCGGCCGCGGCCCCCTCGCGGTGGATGGCGTCGGTGATCTCGCGCAGCCCCGGAACGATGGCGGGGCGCAGCCACAGCTGCTTGTTGAACGACAGGCCGCTGCGCGATACGGCGGCGTAGGCCAGCGTCGTCATGCCGATGCCGCCGCGGGCCACCGAGACGTGGTACTGCTTGAGTTGTTCGGTGGGGCCGAAGTCCTTGCCCATCGACTCGAACGCCGCCGAGCGGATCGTTCGGTTGCGCAGCGTGACGGGCCCCAGCTTATAGGGTGTAAAGAGGTTTGACATGGTTCGGTATCAGTAGATGAAGGGTATGATGCGTTTGCGTCGGAGTTTGGAAAACTCCTCGCCGAACTCCCGCTCGTAGCGGCGGCGCAGCGAGGCGGCGCGGGGCGCGAGGTTGGCGAAGGTCCACCAGGCGAAGACCGCGCCGGCCCACGACCACGAGGCCACGGCGAAGCCGACCCATTCGAGCAGCTCGCCGAAGTAGTTGGCCGACGAGACGTAGCGGAACATGCCGCCGCGCGGGATGTAGTGGCGCGTGTCGCCGGGTTGGCGGAGGTGACGGATGATCCAGTCGGAGTGGAGATTGATCGCCATACCGGCCAGGAAGAGCACGCCTCCGATGTAGATGTAGGGTTGTGCGAACCAATTGTCGTAGTAGTTCGCAGGGGAGACGTAGAAGATCCAGCCGCCCTGCATCAGGGCGTTGAGCGTGTTGAATACCATACCCATAAGAACAATGCCGAGGGGCATCTTCGAGTTGCCGCGGATGAGCAGCGGGAAGATGAACGCCCGCTGGAAGTAGTGGGCCTGGAAAAGGAGGAAGAGTGCGAGGGGACCGGCTTGCAGCATGCGGTCGGAAGTGGCCCAAAGCACACACATGAGGATGAAGACCGGAGATTCCATGACCATCCATCCGATTCTGTTCGGCACGGGAGGGCCGTAGCGGCGGTCGAATAGGTAGCCGTATCCGGCCTCGAAGAAGTGGAGGGCGATGAAGACCGCGAGGGCCAGGAGGGCCATGACGGTCAGAAAGATGTCGAATGCTTGTTCCATCGGAGGGAGTCGGACTGTAAAACGCATCAAAGTTACGCTTTTTTTCCGGGACGGACAAGTCTCTTTCCCTCCCGAAGTTGTCCGTTTCGGCCTCGGAAACCTCCGTAATGGCAGGCTGCGGCGCAAAAAGACGACGGATGCGCCCCACGGGGGTGCATCCGTCCGGGTCCGACGGTCGCACGGCAGACGTCAGTGCGTGTAGACCTTGCCTTTCTGGTGTTCGCTGCGCTCGAACTTGAGCCGCGAGGGGGTGGGGTACTGCAACTCCTCGAACTCCGCCACGGCGTTGCGGATGTCCTGCAGCAGCATGTCGGCCATGTCGCGCGACATGCCCTGCCGCACGACGATGCGCATGACGATCGTCTGCTCGATGTTGGCCGGCATCGTGTAGGCGGGCACCATCCAGCCGCTCTGCTGCAGGCGGGCCTGCAGGTCGAAGAGGGTCCATTTTGCCGTTTTTTCGTATTCGGGGTCGAGCGACCAGATGAAGAGCGGATTGACCACCTCCGGGGCGAAGTTGCGGAAGCAGGACATCTTGCCGATCTCGCGGTGGCAGTAGGCGGAGATGTCCATCGAGTTCTGCTGGATCTCGCGGTAGCCCTCGAACCCGAGCCGGATGAAGTTGTAGTACTGTCCGAGTATCTGCGCCGCCGGACGCGAGAAGTTGAGTCCGACCTGCGAGATGCTGGCTCCGAGGTAATTGACCGAGAACGACATTTCGTCGGGCAGGTACTTCTTGTCCTTCCAGACGACCCAACCCAGACCCGGGTAGACCAGTCCGAACTTGTGACCCGAGGTCGAGATCGAGTAGACCCATTTCAGACGGAAGTCCCACCGCTTGTCGGGATGCAGGAAGGGGAGGATGAATCCGCCCGATGCGGCATCGACATGGATCGGAATCTCGTATCCGGTCTTGCGGTTGTAGGCGTCGAGCGCCTTGTCGAGCCCTTCGATGTCGTCGTCGAGACCCGACCAGGTGACGCCGGCGATCGGCACGATGCAGATCGTGTTCTCGTCGCAGAGTTTCAGAGCGGCGTCGATGTCGAGCGTCGGGTGCTGCATGTCGATCGGAACGGCACGCAGCTCGATCTGCCACAGCTGGCAGAATTTTTCCCAGACGATCTGGTAGGCCGAACTCATCACCAGATTGGGCTTGTCGCAGGGCTTGCCGGCGGCCTTGCGGCGGGCGCGCCAGCGCAGCCAGGCGGCCACGCCGCCCAGCATGCAGGCCTCCGACGACCCGATTCCCGGTGCTCCGGTCTTCCATGCGGCCTTCTCGGGGGTGTTCCAGAGGTTGGCGAGGATGTTGATGCAGCGTCCGCACATGACCGCCACGCGCGGATATTCGGTCTCGTCGATGTAATTGACGTTGATCGCCTCGTTCATCAGCCGCGTGGCGTGGTCGTCCATATAGGTCGTGACGAACGTGGCCAGGTTCAGGCGCGGCTGGGTCTGGGGATAGGTCTCCTCCTTGACCATCTGGTAGGCCACCTCGGGGGGCGTCTTGCCTTTGGGGATGAACTCCGTGGGAGCGGGCGAGCGCATCTCGCGCGTGCCGAATACGTCGGTCAGCGTGTCTTCCTTGTGTTTCAAAAGATCCATACGTTTCAGTTTTAGAAATTACGGTATATTCCGCCTGTCTGGTTGCACGAACTGTGCCAGAGACCGCCGATCCTCCCGCCGGCCGGTCGGCGGCATTGCGGCCGGAAGGAAAAAACGGCCGGACATTTGGAATCTTCGGGGAAAAAGGATAGATTTGTGATATCAAATTAATATCATTGCAAACAAATATGAAGGACCGAAACTTCGTCTATGACGGCTGGAAAGCCAACGGTTTTGTGGCGCTGGCGTGCGAACTCGTTCTGCTGGCCGGATTCATCGCTTTGATCGTATGGGGTGCCCTGCGTGCCGATGCCCTGCAGCCGGGCGGGGCGTGGATGATCGCCGGCGGGGCTGCGGGGCTGCTTGCCGTCGTGATCGGTCTGTGCGGCTTCATGCTGTTGGAACCCAACGAGGCACGGGTGATGGTCTTCTTCGGCAACTACCGCGGCACGTTCTATGAGACGGGCTTCTGGTGGGTCAATCCCTTCATGTCGGCCAAGCCCGTCTCGATGCGTGCGCGCAACCTCAATGTCGATCCGATCAAGGTCAATGACAAGACGGGCAACCCGATCCTGATCGGTCTGGTGCTCGTCTGGCGCATCAAGCGCGACGACATCTACAAGGCCGTCTTCGAGATCGACGCGGCGCCGGCTGCGCCCGGACAGGGTGTCTCGGCTTCGGCGCGCATGAACGTGCTGCAGAATTTCGTGAACGTGCAGAGCGATGCGGCGCTGCGGCAGGTGGCCGGCTGCTATGCCTACGACGACAACGGCGCGAAGGGTGAGGCGCTGACGCTGCGCTCGAACAGCGAGGAGATCAACGAGCAGCTCGAGGCGAAGCTGAACGAGCGCCTGGCGATGGCCGGTATCGAGGTCGTCGAGGCGCGGATCAACTACCTGGCCTATGCGCCGGAGATTGCCGCCGTGATGCTGCGCCGCCAGCAGGCCGATGCCGTGATTGCCGCCCGCGAGAAGATCGTCGAGGGGGCCGTGTCGATGGTGCATATGGCGCTCGACCGCCTCTCCGACGAGCAGGTCGTCGAACTGGACGAGGAGCGCAAGGCGGCGATGGTCTCGAACCTGCTCGTGGTGCTCTGTGCCGACGAGGCGGCGCAGCCCGTGGTCAATGCCGGAACGCTCCACCATTGACCCGATGGCGCGTGAGACAAATACCCGGAGTTTCGTGCTGCGTGTCGATGCGGCGACGATGGAGGCGCTTGAGGCGTGGGCCGAAGACGAGTTCCGCTCGATCAACGGCCAGCTCCAGTGGATCATCGCCGATGCCCTGCGGCGCAGCGGGCGGCTGAAGAAGAGCCGTCCGCAGACTGCCCGTACCGATGCATCGCCGGACAAGAGGTCGGATTTGCCGGCCGTGTCGAAGAGAGCCTCAAACGAATCCGGATCATGAACGGAAATCCCTTTGACGATATGGCAAGCGGCGGTCGTTTCAAGGACCGCCTCCGCGACCGGGTCGGGCGGGCTGTCGTCCGGAATCAGCGCGGAGGGGAGCGGTTGCGTGTGCGGTTGGGCATGATGTTTCGTGCGCGCGGACGGCTGTGGCTCGGGATGCCCGCGGCGGCGGTTGTCGCCTTTCTACTCTGTTTCCCGCTGCGGATGATCGACTCTCCGGCGACCGAGGCGCTGACCCGGGGCGGCATTGCGGCCGGGGTGGTCGCCCTGTGCTGGGCGATCGGCATCTGGGCTTCGACCGGCGGGCCGCACTCCGGCGAGCAGGCAGGCCGGACTGGGTCGGAAGAGACGGATGACGCGGACGATCTTCTGTCGCGCTGGATCGACCGCCTCCGGCAGCGGAGCGCCCTGGCAGGCCGGCTGCTCGGTCTGGTGCTCGTGTTCGCGGCGCTGGCCGCGGTCTGCGCACCGCAACTGGAGCTGCTCTTTTCTGGGGCCGGGCAGACGGTACGCGCCCTCTCGGGCATCCTGCTCAAGGTCCTCGCCGTCGGGGCCGTCTTGCTTCCCATATGGCTGGCTGCGCGCCGCGGATAGCCCCGCCGTGTCCGGCCGGTCGCACAAAGGCGTCCACGGCGACGCTTTTTTTGTCACTTCCGGTCGTCCTCCGGCGTGCGGTTTGCGGAAAAGTCGTTATCTTTGTTTGACGAAAAAATGTTTCCGAACATGAAGAAAATCGTGGTTTTCACCGGTGCCGGAGTGAGTGCCGACAGCGGTCTGGCGACCTTCCGCGACTCGGACGGCCTGTGGGCCAACTACCGGATCGAGGATGTCTGCACGCCCGAGGCGCTGGCGCGCAACCGGGCCCTGGTCATCGAATTCTACAACAAGCGGCGGCACGAGATGCTTGCCGCGCGTCCCAATGCGGCCCACGAGGCCATCGCCCGCCTCGAGCAGGGCTACGATGTGGAGGTCGTGACCCAGAATGTCGATGACCTCCACGAGCGGGCCGGCTCGACCCGCGTGACGCACCTGCACGGCGAGCTGCGCAAGCTGCGCTCGTCGCGCAACCCCGACCTCATCGTGCCGATCGAAGGATGGGAGCAGCCGTTGGATGCTACGGCGTCGGACGGGTCGCTGCTGCGTCCGCACATCGTCTTCTTCGGCGAATCGGTGCCGATGTTCGAGCGGGCGGCGGAGATTGCACAAACGGCCGATGCCATGCTGGTTGTCGGGACATCGCTGGCCGTCTATCCCGCGGCATCGCTGGTGCGGTACGTGCGTCCCGAGATTCCGATCTGGGTGGTCGATCCGGGCAATCCCGATACGGGCGGTATCCGCAATCCGCTGACCGTCATCCGCAAGCGGGCGGCCGAAGGGGTGCCCGAACTGGTCGATGATTTGCTGCGGCAGGCTGCAAAATAAAAAAATTGCACTATCTTTGCCCGCCGAAACCGATCGGTCATGACACTCTTCACCATCATCGAAATTCTGGGAACGCTGGCCTTCGCCATCAGCGGCATCCGTCTCGCCTCGGCCAAGCAGTTCGACTGGTTCGGGGCCTACGTCGTGGGCTTCACCACGGCCGTCGGCGGGGGTACGCTCCGCGACCTGATGCTCTCGGTCACCCCCTTCTGGATGCTCAACAGCTCCTACCTGGTCGTGACGGCCGCGGCGCTGCTGATCGTCATCGTCTTCAGCCGCTACCTGGTCCGGCTCAACAACACGTTCTTTATCTTCGACGCCTTCGGACTGGGGCTGTTCACCGTTGTCGGCATCGAGAAGACCCTCGCGGCCGGGTTCCCCTTCTGGGTGGCCGTCATCATGGGGGCGATCACCGGAGCCGCGGGCGGTGTGCTGCGCGATATCCAGATCAACGAGGTGCCGCTCATCTTCCGCAAGGAGATCTATGCGCTGGCGTGCGTCTTCGGCGGCATGGTTTACGGCATCTGTCAGCTGGCCGGCATGACGGGCGGCACGCTGCAGATCGTTACGGCCGTGAGCGTCATTGCCGCGCGGGTGGTCTCCGTGCGTTTCGGGTTCAGCCTCCCGTCGCTCAAGCAGGCGCCCGGCGAGTCGGCGAAATAGCGGGACTGCCGTTCCGCACCAGCCGACAGGCAGCGCGGCTCGGCAATCGGCAAGGGCAATAGGGCAAGACAAAAGGCATCCACCTCTGCGGGCGGATGCCTTTTCCGTATGTCCGCGGCTTCTGCGCGGGACCGGGCGCCTATTTCAGGTCCTTGAAGTAGAGGTCCAGCAGCTCCTTGGCGGCGACGAACGACGAGATCTTGTCGTCGAGCACCCGCTGTTCGTATTCGGCGATCTTGCCCTCGACGGCCGGATCGCGGTAGAAACTGCTGCGCAGCGCTTCGTTGATCGTCTCGTACATCCAGTATTTGTTCTGCCGGTTGCGGTTGTGCTGGAAGTAGCCGTTGGCGTGGATGTGGTCGAGATACTCCTCGACTCCCTTCCAGACCTCCTCGAGCCCGGTCTGCGCCACCGACGAGCAGGTGTAGACCTTCGGGCGCCAGCCCGACTCGGGAACCGGGAAGAGCCGCAGGGCTCCCTGGAACTGCGTCTTGGCCAGTTCGGCCTTGTGAACGTTCTCGCCGTCGGCTTTCGTGATGACCATCATGTCGGCCATCTCCATGATGCCGCGCTTGATGCCCTGCAGTTCGTCGCCGGCACCCGAGATCTGCAGCAGCATGAACATGTCCACCATCGAGTGTACGGCCGTCTCCGACTGTCCGACGCCCACCGTCTCGATGAAGATGACGTCGAATCCCGCGGCCTCGCACAGCACGATCGTCTCGCGCGTCTTGCGCGCCACGCCGCCCAGCGATCCGGCCGACGGTGAGGGGCGGATGAAGACGTCGGGGTTGTGGCAGATGCTCTCCATGCGGGTCTTGTCTCCGAGGATCGAGCCTCCGCTGCGCTCCGACGAGGGGTCGATGGCCAGTACGGCCAGCTTGTGGCGGAGCGATGTGACCATGTTGCCCACGGCCTCGATGAAGGTCGATTTGCCGGCTCCCGGAACGCCCGTGATGCCGATGCGCACCGAGCGTCCGGCGTGGGGCAGGCAGCGTTCGATAATCTCCTGAGCCTGCGCATAGTGCGCGGGGTTCGACGACTCGACGAGCGTGATGGCCTGCGAGAGAGTGGTGATGTTGCCCGCAAGGATGCCCGAGACATATTCGTCTGTTGTGAGTATTCGCTTCTTGTGCCGCGTGAAGTATGGGCTTATGATCGGCTGGTCTTCAACGCCTTCTGCAACGTTGAGCGCCGTGTCGTGGTGTGCGTCCGCGTACTCTTTCTCGTAGTGGTTTATTTTCGTAAAGGACATGGTTTTTATCGGGTTGATTGTTGGATCGTTTCTTCGTCAAACTGGAGTGTGTTGCCCATCCACAAAGCGCGGTTGCGGCGGTCGGTGAGCACTCCGAAGGGAACGTAGCGCACGCCAAAGAGTTCGAAACCCCGTGCGGCGTCGAGGGCTACGCCGATGCGTTCCGAGAGGTAGGGGCGCAGCAGCCGGGCTATCTTTTCGTGCTGTTCGCGGGTGACGACGACAATACGCAACCGTTCACCCTCGCGTCGGGAGAGTTCACACAGCCGCTCGAGTGACCTGACACCCGCCGGCGACGACGAGTGGAAGAACTCGATGTAGGTGAGCGGCGCGGCCTCCGGCTGCCGGTCGTCGAGCCATGCCGCGATCCGAAACTCGGGAACACGTTCTCCGAGAGCGATCTCCTGTCCTGATACGGCGGCACTGAATGCCATCGCGGCCAGCGTGATAAGTATCTTTTTCTTCATGGATGGCCTCGTTTTGCAGCGGAAAGATAGCGTTTTTCTCGAAGATGCGCAATTTTTCGGCTTGTTTTCGCTCCCGGAGCTCTCGGCCGGAGGGCTTCCGCATCTTTCCGCGGAACAGGACGCATGGTCTTTGTGGACACTTTCCGCGAATTCCGGACCTGAAAAAACGCCAAAAAAAGTCCGCCGAATTTTGGCGAATCCCAAAAGAAACTTCTATCTTTGTGTGCGCAAAAAATAAAGTGTGTCGTTTGACCGGAAAATCATCGCAAAAATCATTCACTGAAATATTCACCAATTTAAATTTCATCTGTTATGAAAGTATCGCATATCGAGCATCTCGGCATCGCCGTGAAGAGTCTTGATGAGGCAATTCCCTACTGGGAGAACGTATTGGGCCTGAAGTGCTACGCCATCGAAGAGGTTGCCGACCAGAAGGTCCGCACCGCATTCTTCATGCTGGGTCAGACCAAGATCGAGCTGCTGGAGCCCACCTCCGAGGACTCGACGATCGCCAAGTACATCGAGAACCGCGGCATCGGCATCCACCACATGGCTCTGGCCTGCGAGAACATCGAGGAGCAGCTGGCCGATGCCGAGGCAAAGGGTATCCGTCTGATCGACAAGACGCCGCGCAAGGGCGCCGAGGGCATGACCATTGCCTTCCTGCACCCGAAATCGACGCAGGGCATCCTGACCGAACTTTGCGAAAACAAGAATAAATAATTTTCCCCGATTATGAGCGAAATTCAGAATAAGATCAACCAGCTGATCGAGAACCGCGAGACCGCGCGGCTCGGCGGCGGCCAGAAGCGTATCGACGCGCAGCACGCCAAGGGCAAGTACACGGCCCGCGAACGTATCGAAATGCTGCTCGACGAGGGTTCGTTCGAGGAGTTCGACATGTTCGTGACGCACCGCTGCTACGATTTCGGCATGGACAAGAGCCACACCTTCGGTGACGGCGTGGTGACCGGCTACGGAACGATCGGCGGCCGTCTGGTCTATGTTTTTGCACAGGACTTCACGGTGACGGCCGGCTCGCTGTCGCTGTCGATGTCCGACAAGATCTGCAAGGTCATGGACATGGCCATGCGCAACGGTGCCCCCTGCATCGGCATGAACGACTCGGGCGGCGCCCGTATCCAGGAGGGTGTGAACGCCCTGGCCGGCTATGCCAACATCTTCCAGCGCAACGTGATGTCGTCGGGCGTCATCCCGCAGATTTCGGCCATCTTCGGTCCCTGCGCCGGCGGTGCCGTCTATTCGCCTGCGCTGACCGACTTCATCATCATGAAGAAGGAGACCTCGAACATGTTCCTCACGGGCCCGAAGGTCGTGAAGACCGTGACGGGCGAGGATGTGACCCAGGAGCAGCTGGGAGGCGCCACGATGCACACTACCAAGTCGGGTGTGGCCCAGTTCGCCGTCGATACCGAGGAGGAGGGCATCGAGTTGATCAAGAAGCTCATCTCCTACATCCCGCAGAACAACATGGAGGATGCTCCGCTGGCTGTCTGCACCGACCGCATCGACCGTCTGGAGGACTCGCTCAACGACATCATCCCCGACAACGCCAACAAGCCCTATGACATGGCCGAGGTCATCCGCGCCATTGTCGATGACGGCGAGTACCTGGAGTCGGCTGCCGGATATGCCAAGAACATCATCACCTGCTTCGCCCGCTTCAACGGACAGTCGGTCGGCATCATCGCCAACCAGCCCAAGTTCATGGCCGGCGTGCTCGACATCAACGCCAGCCGCAAGGCCGCACGTTTCGTGCGTTTCTGCGATGCGTTCAACATTCCGATCGTGACGCTGGTCGATGTGCCGGGCTTCCTGCCGGGTACGACCCAGGAGTACGGCGGCGTGATCACCCACGGTGCGAAGCTGCTCTTCGCCTACTGCGAGGCTACCGTGCCCAAGATCACCGTCACGCTCCGCAAGGCCTATGGCGGCGCCTACATCGTGATGTCCTCGAAGCACATCCGCGGCGATATCAACTACGCATGGCCGACGGCCGAGATCGCCGTGATGGGTGCCAGCGGCGCCGTCGAGGTGCTCTACGGCAAGGAACTCAAGGAGCTGGCCGACAAACCCGAGGAGAAGGCCAAGTTCATCGCCGAGAAGGAGAAGGAGTACAACGACAAGTTCTCGAACCCCTACAATGCAGCCCGCTACGGCTACATCGACGATGTAATTGAGCCGCGAAACACGCGTTTCCGCATCATCCGTGCGCTCCAGTCGCTCGCTACGAAGCGTCTGCAGAACCCGCCCAAGAAGCATTCGAACATTCCTCTGTAATAAACCGGTTTGACTATGAAAATGTTGATTGCAATGGACTGGGGCTGGTCGGAAATGCTGTGGGTGGCGCTCATCAGCATCTGTCTGGTGTTCGTCGTCCTCGTTTTGCTGGTCTTCGTCATGAAGGGATTCGGCTCCATTTTCGGATCCAAGTCCGAAGCCGAGGCCAAGGTTGCGGCCGGCAGCAAACCAGTCGTTGTCGGACAGATTCACGAAGAGGAGGTGGCTGCCATCATGACCGCCCTCAAGATCTTCGGAAGCGCCATGCACGACCGCGAGTCGGAGGTGCTGACCATCCTCAGCATCAAGCGTGCCTATTCGCCCTGGAATTCCAAAATTCACGGTTTAACCCAGATGCCTGACAGAAAATAAGTTTGAATAAATATGAAAGACTACTCTTTGAAAATCAACGGACAGAATTACAACGTGCAGATCGATGACGTAAACGAGGATTCGACCGCGGCACGTGTAATCGTCAATGGAACGGCATACGAGGTGGAGATCGCCGGCGCGAAGGCTGCTGCCACGTCGAAACCGCAGGTCGCTCCCGCTCCCAAGGAGGCCAACAGCGCGATGATCAAACCCGCTACGGCTGCTCCTTCGCCCCGCCTGAACGCCGTGGCTCCCAGCTCGGGATACACGGTTAAGTGCCCGCTGCCCGGTACGGTGCTCTCCGTCAAGGTGGCCGTGGGCGATACCGTATCGCGTGGCCAGACCCTTGTGATCCTCGAGGCCATGAAGATGGAGAACAACATCGATGCCGACCGCGAGGGCCGTGTGAAGGAGATCCTCGTACAGCAGGGTGCTACCGTCATGGAGGGTGATAACTTAATCGTCATCGAGTAAGCCATGTGGACATTGCTGACTTCCAGCTCCGATTTCGTGTGGAACAGCCTGCGTGATTTCGCGGGTTCCACCGGAATCGCGGGTTTCTTCACCGAACTGGGCTGGGGAAGCGCGGCCATGATCTGCGTCGCCTTCTTCCTGCTCTATCTGGCTATCAAGCACAAGTTCGAGCCGCTGCTGCTGTTCACCATTGCCTTCGGTATGCTGCTCACGAACCTTCCTGATGCCAACCTCTACCATACCGAGCTCTTCGCCGGCGGTCATGTGCACTGGGACATTTTCGTCGCCAATGCCGGCCTGCTCGACTACCTCTATTTGGGTGTCAAGCTCGGTATTTATCCCTGTCTGATCTTTGTTGGCGTGGGTGCCATGACCGATTTCGGTCCGCTGATCGCCAACCCGAAGAGTTTCCTGTTGGGTGCTGCTGCTCAGATCGGTATCTTCGTCACCTTCCTCGGTGCCTATGCCCTCGGCTTCTCGCCCGAGCAGGCTGGTTCGATCGGTATCATCGGTGGTGCTGACGGCCCGACGGCTATCTACCTCACGTCGATGCTGTCGCCCGAGCTGCTCGGCCCGATCGCCGTGGCTGCCTACTCCTACATGGCCCTCGTTCCGGTGATTCAGCCGCCCATCATGCGGATGCTCACCAACGAGAAGGAGCGCAAGATCCGCATGCGGACACTGCGTCCCGTTTCGAAGCTCGAGCGTATCCTCTTCCCGATCGTCATTACGGTCATCATCGCACTGCTGCTCCCGAGCGCTGCGCCGCTGATCGGCTGCCTGATGCTCGGTAACCTGATGAAGGAGTGCGGTGTTGTGGATCGTCTGAGCAAGACGGTGCAGAACGAGCTGATGAACATTGTGGTTATCTTCCTCGGTCTGACGGTCGGTGCAACGGCTACCGCCGAAGCGTTCCTGAACTTCCGCACGCTGGGTATCCTGCTCCTTGGCGTCATCGCCTTCGGTCTCGGTACGGCCGGTGGCGTGCTGCTCGCCAAACTGATGAATCTCTTCTCGAAAGAGGGCAACAAGATCAACCCGCTGATCGGTTCGGCCGGTGTTTCGGCTGTGCCGATGGCAGCACGTGTTTCGCAGATCGAGGGTCAGAAGGCCGATCCGTCGAACTTCCTGCTGATGCACGCCATGGGCCCCAATGTGGCCGGTGTGGTCGGCTCTGCCGTGGCTGCAGGTATTCTGCTCTCGTTCCTCGGATAAACTGATTTTCCCGACGGCCGGGCTCCATCCCGCATCCGCCGGAACATACTTCACGAAAAAGAGGGTTTCGGCTTCACGGCCGGCCCTCTTTTTTCATTCAGAGACACGCAGACATGAAAACACGTACGAAAAAAATATGGACGATTATCGTCTGTGCTGTGGCCTTGCTGGGGTGGGGTGTGCTGCACCTTGCAAACAACAGCCGACGTCTGGCTTCGGAGGGGGTTGAGACCGGAGCTGTGCTGACCTCGTCGTTCACGCGCCGCGTGCAACACGGTCCCGGGGCCGGACGTCACCGCAACCGGGCGACCCGTTATGAGGAGGTGGGTTATTTCTCCTACTCCTACCGTGTCGGCGGTAAACTTTATGAAGGAGAGATTCGCCGCACGGGTCCGCTCGTTCGGGCCCGGGTGGGCGATTCGGTGCGGGTCTGCTACCTCCCCGATGCCCCCGCACGCCACACGCTGGTGCGCGACGGAGAGGGAAACGTCTGCTTTTCGCGGGGCCTGCGCTCCCGGCAGGGGCAGTCCCGCCGGTCGGAATGACCCTCTGCCGGGCGAAAAACCCGCGGAGAAACGCAAATTTCTTGCGCTTGGCTTGTAGAGTGAATTTTTTTTCGTACCTTTGCGCACCCGCAATGTGCGGGAAAGGATTACAACAAGTTAAATTTAAACGTAAAACACAGTGGATTCATTAAGCTACAAGACTATCTCGGCCAATGCATCGACGGTAACCAAGGAGTGGGTTGTCATCGACGCTACGAACGAGGTATTGGGACGTCTTGCTTCGCAGATCGCCAAGATCCTCCGCGGCAAGAACAAGCCCAGCTACACGCCCCACGTGGACTGCGGTGACTATGTCATCGTCATCAACGCGGAGAAGGTGAAGCTCACGGGCAACAAGATGACCGACAAGGTCTACACGCGTCACACCGGATATCCGGGCGGACAGCGCTATGCTACGCCGGCCGACTATCTGGCCAAGAAACCGACTTTCCTCATCGAGAAAGCCGTCAAGGGCATGCTGCCCAAGACCCGTCTGGGCGACAAGCTGCTCACGAACCTGAAGGTGTATGTCGGCGCTGAGCATCCGCACGCCGCTCAGAACCCGAAGACCATTAAGTTAAACGAGATTAAGTAAGAGTTATGGAAGTTGTAAACACCGTAGGTCGTCGTAAGGCCGCTGTGGCTCGCGTATTCGTGAAGCCGGGTAAGGGTCAGATTACAATCAACCACAAGGAGCTTGCAGCCTATTTCCCGCTCGAGATTCTCCAGTTCCAGGTAAAGCAGCCGCTGCTGGCTACCAACACTGCCGAGAGCTACGACATCACGATCAACCTCGACGGAGGTGGTATCAAGGGACAGGCTGAGGCCGCTCGTCTGGGCATCGCACGTGCACTGTGCGAGATCGACGCCGAGATGCGTCCGGTACTGAAGAAGGCCGGATTCCTCACGCGTGATCCCCGCGAGGTTGAGCGTAAGAAGCCCGGTCAGCCCGGAGCACGTCGCAAGTTCCAGTTCAGCAAGCGTTAATCGCACGACCGGATTTCGGCAAGCACGGCGTCGGTTCCAAATCGGAAAGACTACCTATATTATATATTGCGTATTACCGCCCGGTTGCCGCGCCGCGGAAAACTCCCCGGGACCGGAGTCCCCGCTACCCGGAGGGTTGAAGAAAAGAGAATTAAAATTAACAAACGAAACCAATCAAAATGTCACGTACAGATTTTAATACATTATTGGAAGCCGGTGCGCACTTCGGTCACCTGAAGCGCAAATGGAACCCCAAAATGGCTCCGTACATCTTCATGGAGAAGAACGGCATCCACATCATCGACCTGCATAAGACCGTGCTGAAGATCGACGAGGCAGCCGCTGCCATCAAGCAGATTGCCAAGAGCGGCCGCCGCGTGCTGTTCGTCGCCACGAAGAAGCAGGCCAAGGAAATCGTTGCCGAAAAGGTGGCAGCCGTCGGAATGCCCTACGTCACCGAGCGCTGGGCCGGCGGTATGCTGACAAACTTCCCCACCATACGCAAGGCCGTCAAGAAGATGGCCACCATCGACAAGATGACGAACGACGGTACGTTCGACAACTTCTCGAAGCGTGAGAAACTCCAGATCGCCCGTCAGCGTGCGAAACTCGAGAAGAACCTCGGTTCGATCGCCGACCTGACGCGTCTCCCGGCCGCACTGTTCGTTGTGGACGTGCAGAAGGAGGCCAACGCCGTGAAGGAGGCCAAGCGCCTGAGCATCCCCGTATTTGCCATGGTAGATACTTGTTGTGATCCGACCGACATTGATTACGTTATACCTGCAAATGACGATGCCGCGAAGTCGATCGCCGTGGTCGTAGAGGCCATGTGCGCCGCCATCGCCGAGGGAACGGAGGAGCGCAAGCTCGAGAAGGAGAAGGAGGCCCAGGAGGCCGAGGCCGAAGGAGCCGTGAAGAAGGAGGGCAAGCCCCGCATCAAGAAGGCCGTGAAGGCCTCCGTCGATGCCGAGGAGGCTGCCGTTGCCGAGGTTGTTGCCGCTGTCGAGACTCCGTTCGAGGAGCCGGGAGCCGTAGCTGCCGAGCAGGCCGAATAACCAACTGCCGGACAACGCGTCGGGATCCCGTCGGGGGTTCCGGCGCGATTCCGGTAAACCAACCGAGTAAATAACGAAAAAAACGATACAAGACTATGGAAATCAAAGCTGCTGATGTGATGAAGCTCCGCAAGATGACCGGCGCCGGCATGATGGACTGCAAGAAGGCCCTCATGGAGGCTGAAGGTGATTATGCGCGTGCTCAGGACATTATCCGCGAGAAGGGTAAGCTCGTGGTTGCCAAGCGTGCCGACCGTACCGCCACCGAGGGTGTGGTCGTTACGAAGATCGTCGGCCAGAAGGCTTACATCCTCTGCCTTGCCTGCGAGACCGACTTCGTAGCCCAGAACGCCGAGTATACGGCTTCGGCCAACGCCATGCTCGATGTCGCCGTGAAGAACGACGCCGCCGACCGCGATGCGCTGATGGCCACGAAGAACGACGAGGGCCGCACGGTCGAGGAGATGGTGACCGAGAAGTCGGGCCAGACGGGTGAGAAGATCGAGTTGGCCTACTACGCCCGCATCGAGGCTCCCTATTGCGCCGCTTACGTTCACTTCAACAAGAAGCTCGGCACGGTGCTCGGCTTCAACAAGGAGGTCCCCGCCGAGGTTGCCCACACGGTAGCCATGCAGGCTACGGCCATGGCCCCGGTTTCGATCTCGGAGGCTGACTGCCCCGCCGAGGTGATTGAGCACGAGCGCAAGATCGCCGTAGAGGCCATGAAGCAGGATCCGAAGAACGCCAACAAGCCCGAGGCCATTCTGGAGAAGATCGCCGAGGGCAAGATGCGTAAGTTCTTCGAGGAGAACACGCTGCTCAACCAGGCTGTGGTAGGCGAGAAGGAGACGATCGCCGAGTTCATCCACAAGGCTGACAAGGAGGCAACGGTTATCGCCTACAAGCGTTTCGCTCTGGGCGAGTAGTTTCCGCCGGGTCGCAGGATCCGGAATACGTTCCAGACAACGGGCGTCCGATTCGATCGGACGCCCGTTCTCTTTTCTGCCGTATGCCTGTTCGGCCGCCGGCCGCTCTGCGCAAGGGACCGGCCGGAACTTGCGGCGTGCGACAGGTAGCGTGTCGCGAATGGCCCGAGTCTGTCGGGGCGGGGGAAAGGTCCTCGGCATGCGGTTCAGGGGGCAGGCCCCGGTGGCGGAGATGCGGCGCAGAAGGCGCGGAGCTTCGGATCATTTGTCGGGGAGGCTGCCGAAGATCGTCCGGCAGGCAAGACGCGCTGCCTCCGCGTCGGGTCGGCAGGCGAGATGGTAGACAGGCACCTGCGCGATGAGTTGCGAGAGTATCCTGCAGAGCGTTGCCAGCAGCCTCTCATCGCGGGCGAAGGAGGGCGGCGCCGAGGGGAGCAGGGCTCCGGCGGCTTCGAGCGGGCGGAGCGGGCGGATGATATTCCGGGGTCCCTGCTCAAGCCGGACGATCGCGGCGATCGGCAGCCGCAGCGGCCGGTAACAGGGGCTTTTCCCGCTCCAGGGCGATCCGTAGACCAGCGGTGCGCCGGCCGGTTGGAGCCGGATGAAGGGGCTGTCGTCGTTGAGCAGTTCGGTTGCGGCCATGTGCCGGCACCACAGCCGGGCATGCGTGCTTTTCCCGGTCCCCGACTCCCCGAGGAAGAGCACGCCCTGCCCGCGATGGCTGATCGCTGCGGCGTGCAGCGACACGACCCCGTGTCCAAGGCCCGCCGCGTTGCAGAGCAGCCACAGCCCGAAGCGCAGTTGCGACGGCTGCCGGTCGGGGCGACAGTCGGTGCAGGCTTCACGGCCTCCGTCCGGCAGCCGGAAGCGGACGGAATCCCCCTGCGGGCCGTACAGCTCCAGCTGAATCCCTCCGCTCCAGCGGATGAAGCGGCATTCGGTCGTCGTGTCGATACACGGGAAACGGTCCAGACAGCATCCCTCCGGCACGTCGGCGATTTGCCTGGCGGTGTGCAGCAGCAGTGCCGGAGTCCCGTTTTCGGGCTCGGCAAAGGGCGAGAAGGCAGGGTGAAGGGGGCCGGGAAGGCACTCCCCGGGGATGCGGATGCGGAGGTCGGCAATGCGGTAGTCCATCGGGTCGTCGGTCTGCATCGGAGGCCCGGCCCGGGACGAGGCTGCAGCGTACTGTGGCCCGCCCGTTACTGCGATCCGCCTGATACGAGCCGGCCGTATCTCCGCCGGGGCTCCGGACCTTCGGCCGGTCTGCCTGAGCGGTGAATTACCCCTCGACCCGTTCGATGCGGCCGAGTTTCACGTACCACAGATACCCCTCGACGGGGTCGTAGCCCATTTCGGCGAGCAGGCGGAGGTATTCGGCCACCTGCCGGCGGTGGCGGTCGGCGTCGAGCGCTCCGAATTTGTAGTCTACCACTACAACCCGCGTGCCACGGATCATCACCCGGTCGGGACGTCGTGTCGAGGCGCTTCCCGGAACGATGATCTCCTGCTCGTTGCGGATGCGCTGCCACGAGCCGTCGAACCATTCGCGCACCTCGGGGAGCTCGAATGCCCGATCGATTCGCTGCCGCAGCCGTGCGGCGTCCTCTTCGGAGAGGATGCCGTCGGCCTGCATGTGCGCCACGGCCTCGCGGACCTGCGCGGCGTCATCGGCCTGCTCGAAGGCGCGGTGCATCAGGATGCCCAGGTTGCGCGGGGCGAGTTCCGGCTCGCCGCCCTCCTCGAAGTAGCGCTGCGAGGGGAGCCGCAGCTTCAGTGCCGGGCGCGCCGTGGGGTACTCTTCGAGTACGACGTGTTCCGCATCGGACTCCTTGCGTCCTCCGGCCACGGGGCCCTCGAACGAGCCGAAGAGGTAGTGGTCGCCCCGCTCGTCCGTGAGGCAGCGCCCTTCGGTCTCTCCGATGAAGACCTGTCCCTCGCTGCCCGGGCGGAGGCTGCCGAGCAGCAGCGCCCCGACCGTGCGCCCCGTCTTCCGGGGAATGAATACGTGCAGCGACTCGGCGGCGCGCGTCAGGGCCACGTAGAGCAGATTGACGTTGTCCACATGGGCATAGACCAGCTCGCGGTAGTATTCGGCCGAAAAGCCCGATTCGGCCATCGAACGTTTGTAGCGGACCGGGAAGCGGCCGATGGCCTCGGCCTCCCCGTCACCGCGGGCCTCGGCCCAGACGATGTTCTGCACGCCGCCCGACTTCGGGTCGAGCTGCCATGAGCAGTAGGGGATGATCACGGCCCGCTTTTCGAGCCCCTTGGCCTTGTGGATCGTGGTGATCTCGACCGTCGAAGCGCTCTGCTCGACGCTCAGCGAGCGGTTCTGGCCCTGCTCGTCCCACCAGCGCAGGAACAGGGCGATGTCGGCGATCTTCGACGAGCAGAAGGAGATCACCTGCTCGTGCAGCGCCTGCAGGTAGGCGATCTGGCTGCGGTCGCTGCGCAGGTCGAACCGCATGACGATGCGCTCGAAAGCCTCCTCGGGCGATTCGAGGCGGATCGAGTGGAAGAACTCCCGTTCGTCGTCCGACAGCGGGGCGTCGAACGGCCGGCCGAGGTAGTGGTTGCAGACGGCGCGGCTCAGGCGGTCGTCGGTGTTGAGCGCCAGACGGAGCGCCGCGGCCACGAACGAACTGATCGGGGCGCTGCCCACGATGAGCGCCTCCTGCGTCATGACATCGAAACGGTAGCGCGCCTCGGTGTTGCGCTGCTTGAAGTCGAGCAGCGCTGCGGCAACCTTCGCGCCGTCCGTGGCGCTCCGCACGAGGATCATGATGTCCGACGGGCGGAATCCGCGGTCGATCAGCGCACAGATGCGTTCGACGACGGGCGGTTCGCAATCGAACGTCTCGATCGAGACATAGCCTCCGTGTTCCGCCTTGCGGCGGGGCAGCTGCGCCTGGTCGCGATAGGCGTCGGCCAGCGTGTCGTGCAGGCGGGCGGCCTCCGCACGGTCGATGTCGCCCCGTTCGGCCGCCTCGCCGAGCAGCCGGTTGAGCTCCCGGTTGTCCGTCGCGACGATGCTGTCGATCGCCGCGTTGTTGAAGGCCACGACCGTCGGCAGGCTGCGCCAGTTCTCGCGGAGCACCTCCACCCGGGTGTTCTCCCTGCCGAGGTCGCCGGCGGCCCGTTCGTGCAGCAGCCGCCAGTCGCCGCCGCGCCAGCGGTAGATCGACTGCTTGATGTCGCCCACGATGAGCACCGACTCCTCTTCGGACTGCGCCATGGCGTTCTGCAGCAGCGGGAGGAAGTTCTCCCATTCGCGGGCCGAGGTGTCCTGGAATTCGTCGATCATGAAGCGCTCGAAGCGGTTGCCCACCTTTTCGTAGATGAACGGCGCATCGTTGCGCCCGATGAACTCCGAGAGCAGGTATTTCGTTTCCGAAAGCAGCAGCGTGTTCTGCTCGGCACAGAGCCGTTGCACACGGGCGTAGAGGTCCGACAGCAGGGCGAAGCTGCGGTAATTCTCGCGCAGCAGGTCGCACGTGTTCCAGTGGCGGACGTTGCGGTCGTAGAGGTCGCAGAGCCGCTGCAGCAGGGGACGCAGCTGCGGCACGAGCCGCTCGGCCGGCGATCCCTTGGCGCACCACCCCTCGGGCGATGCCGCCCGCTTGCGGAGCGTGTCGGTCGGTGCCTTCACCTCGCCGCCGGCCACCGCGAAGAAATACCCGGCGAAACTGCGGCTCTTGCCCGCGAAGTCGGCTGCGGTAAGCCCCGCGCCCTCGATCGCCTCCACCGCCTCACGGGCCGTCCGGCGCAGCTCCTCGCGTGCCGCCATCGCGCGGGTCGTGGCCCGGGCCACCAGACGCCCGAGCTCCTCCTTTGCGGGCGCGGCCGCGAGTGCCGCCTTGTTCTTCTCCTTGAAGAGCTCGCCCGCGAGCGAGAGGATGCCGTCGCGGACGTCCCACTTGCGTCCCTCGTCGATGCGCTCCTGCACGAATTCGGTGAGCCAGCGCTGCAGCGACTCGTCCACGGCGATCTCGTCGATGAGCGTGTCGGCGCTTTTGGAGAGCACCGATGCGGTTTCGATCTCGACGTTGTAGTTCAGGTCGAGCCCCAGCTCCTTGATGAAGGCGCGCAGAATGCGCTGGAAAAAGGTGTCAATCGTCAGTACGGTGAAGCGCGAGTAGTCGTGGAGAATCTTCGAGCGGACCTCGGCCGCCCGCCTGCGGACGCTCCGCTCGTCGAGCCGCAGTTCGCTGCACAGCTGCGTGAGGTAGGGGCTCGGGGCTCCCGAGGCGAGGGTGTGGATCTCCTTCAGAATGCGCGACTTCATCTCCTCGGTGGCCTTGTTGGTGAAGGTCACGGCCAGGATGTGGCGGTAGAGAAGGGGTTGGTCGATGACGTCGCGGACGTATTTGTAGGCCAGCTGGTAGGTTTTTCCCGACCCGGCGCTTGCGTTCAGAATCTTCGCTCTCACTCCTCGAAATTTCGTTTTTGGTGAGTAAATGTACGAAACAAATCCCGAACTTCGCAATATTTTTGTATTTTAGCCGGACTGAAACCGACGAAACGAAATTGCAACGAATATGAAGAGACTGATCTTTGCCGCATTCGTGCTGGCCGCGCTGGCCGCCGGATCGCCCGCGGCCGTACACGCCGCCGACAACAATCCCGCAACCTTCTGCCCCGCAGCCGGGGCAACGGAGCTCATGCAGCCGGCCGACAGCCTGCTGGCCGGTTCCGGAAGCCAGTGGCTGCCGGTCTTTACGGCCGTCGAGATCGCCGCTCCGGCCGATGTCCTCCTCGTGCAGGTGCCCGATACCGAGGCCCCGAAGATCGTCTACGACACGAAGGGCTCCACGATGACCAAGTTCCGGGCCGAGGTGCGCGACGGCGTGCTGCGCATCTCCGAGCGGCGCGACTCGCGGCGTGCGGAGCGGACGGCCGTGACGGTCTACTACAACACGCTGCAGAAACTCACCGTGCAGGAGGCTTCGGTGTCGTTCGACGCGCCGTTCCGTGCGACGCTCTTCGACCTGGTGCTGGGCAGTTCGGCACAGCTCAAGGCTACGCTCGACGTGGCCGACCTCTCGCTCGAACTCACGGGCAGCAATACCGTGGCGACGCTCACCGGCAAGGCCCGCTACATGCGCGTCTACGCTTCGGGCGGACGGGTCGGTGCGGCCGAGCTGGAGACGATGTCGGCCGAGGCCAATGCCACTGGGTCGTCGCGCGTCGTGCTGCAGGTGACCGACCGCCTGGAGGCAAAAACCTCGACGGGCGGCGTGGTGACCTACAAGGGCAATCCGGCCGTCGTGCGTACCGACGAGAAGTTCATGGGCGGCAGCATCGCCCACGAGGAGTAGGGGCGGCCTTGGCCGGAGCCCCGGCTCCCGGCTGCGTGAGGCTCCTTGGCCGCATCTTGCGGGGCGTCAGGCCCCGCGCCTAATCGAACCATCGGATGATGAAGACCTTTCTGGGCGAAGTCGCCGCTGATCTTTATGCCCGCTATGGCGAGGCCCTTTCCGAGCGTGCCGTGCTCTTTCCGTCGCGGCGCGCCCGGCTCTTTTTCGTCGATGCCCTCGCGCGGATCGCGAACCGGCCGATGTGGCAGCCCGAATGGGTGACCATCGACGACCTGATGACCGAGATCTCGGGCCTGAGGTGCGGTGACCGCCTGCGGCTGATCACCGAGCTCTACCGTATCTATTCGGAGTACCACGACGAGCCGTTCGACCGGTTCTACTTCTGGGGCGACATGCTGCTCACGGACTTCGACACGGTGGACAAATACCTGATCGACGCCTCGATGCTCTTCCGCAACATCGAGGATATCAAGGAGATCGAGGCCGATATATCCTACCTGACGCCGTCCCAGCTGCGGATCATCGCCTTCTGGACGTCGCTCGGCGAGGAGGCTGACCTCTCGGAGGAGAAGCGCCGTTTTCTGGCCATCTGGCGGACGCTCGGCCCGATCTACCGCCGCTTCCGCGAGCGGCTCGCCGCATTGGGCATCGCCTACAACGGCATGGTGCAGCGTGCCGTCGCCGAGCGCATCCGCGAGGGGACGTTCTCGTTCGACGGGCCGCGCCGCTTCGTGGTGGCTGGGTTCAACGCCCTGTCGGAGTGCGAGAAGCGGCTTTTCAAGTTCCTTTCGACCGCTGCCGAGACCGACTTCTACTGGGACTACGACTCCTACTACAGGGATCGCCCCGAGCAGGAGGCGGGCATGTTCGTGCGCGAGAACATCGTGCAGTTCCCGCCGCGAGCCGAACTCTCGCACGACAACATGGCCTCGGTGGGGAAGGAGATGACTGCGGTGGCCGCCGTTTCGAACGCCGTGCAGTGCAAGTACGTCGCCACGATCCTCCGCTCGCTGGCTGCCCGCGGGGAGCTGGGCAAGGAGACCGCCGTGGTGCTCACCGACGAGAACCTGCTGCTGCCGTTGCTGCACGCCCTGCCGCCCGAGATCGGGCACGTGAACGTCACGATGGGCTACCCGCTGCGCGCCAGCCTGGCCTACACGTTCGTCGAGCGCCTGCTCGAACTGCAGGCCCACCGGAGGCGCCGCGGCGAAGGCTGGACCTTCTACCATACCGATGTCACGGGCCTGCTGTCCCATCCCTACGTGGCCGGCTGCGACGTCGAGCTGACACGCCGCCTTGAGGAGGAGATCGTGCAGGAGCGGCGCATCGCCGTTGATGGCGCCTGGCTCGGCCGCAACGAACTGCTGCGCACGATCTTCGCCCCGGCAGCCGATTGGCGGGCCCTCGCCGTGTGGCTCTCCGCCGTTGTCGCGGCCGTGGCGCGCCAGCCCTACGAGGGCGACGACGCCCGGCAGCGCGTGGAGTTCCTCGCCGTGATCGCCGAGGAGCTCGAACGGTTGCGCAATTCGCTGGACGAATGTGCGATCGACCCGACGCCCGAGATCTTCGCCTCGCTGCTGCGCCGCCACCTCCAGACGCTGCGCATCCCCTATGAGGGCGAACCGCTCGAGGGGGTGCAAGTGATGGGTATCCTCGAAACGCGCAACCTCGACTTCGAGAACGTCGTGATCCTCTCGATGACCGACGACAACTTCCCGGGCAACCACATGGCCCAGTCGTCGTTCATCCCCTACAACCTGCGGGCGGCCTATGCGCTGCCGACACCCGAACACCACGAGGGGGTCTACGCCTACTATTTCTACCGCCTGATCCAGCGCGCCAGCCGCGTGTGGATGCTCTACTGCGCCCATGCCGACGACAAATCGACCGGCGAACCGAGCCGCTACATCCGCCAGATCGAGTACGAGAGCGGCTTCCCGCTGCGCCGCATCGAGGTGGGCGTGGATGTGAACCTGGCCGGTTCGACCCCCATCGAGGTGGCCAAGGACGAGGGGGTGATGCGCCGCCTGCTGCGCTTCACCGATCCCGGGAGCGATGCGTCGCTCTCGCCGACGGCCTTCTTCCGCTACGTCGCCTGCCCGCTGCGCTTTTATTTCCACTCCGTGGCGCGGCTCGACTCCGACGACGAGATCTCCGAGGAGGTCGATGCCCCGATGTTCGGAACGATTCTCCATGCCGCCGTCCAGCGGCTCTATGCCCGTATCGAGGGCGAGGCGCACCCGGGCGGGACGCTCCGGGCACTGGTCCGCACGGGCGAGGTCCCCGCAGCGGTCGAGGCGGCCATCAACGAGCACTACCTCCGGGACCCGAAGGCCACGACGGCCGACTATACGGGCAACCTGTTGCTGGTCAAGGATATCGTGACACGCTACCTCCGGGGCGGCGTGATAGCCTACGATGCGGCGCACGACGGCTTCACGGTCATCGGGCTGGAGCAGCGCGTGGGGTGCGGCTTTGCGTTCGGATCGGCCGGCCGGCAACTCACCATGCGCTTCTCGGGCATCGCCGATCGCATCGACCGCCTCGACGACGGATCGCTGCGCGTGGTCGATTACAAGACCGGTGCAGCCCATCTCGAATTCGACGGGCTGGAGAAACTCTTCCGCGGCGAGGGCAGGCAGCGGCTGTCGAATATCCTCCAGACGCTGCTCTATGCCCTGATGCTCCGCCGCACGGAGGGTTGCGACGCCGTGCCGGCACTCTACTACGTGCGGGCGATGAACCGCCCGGACTATTCGCCGCAGCTCATAGACCGCGAACTCGGCCTCCGGGGAGCCCCCTATTCGCACTACGCCGCACGCTTCGAGGAGCTTGTCGGCGAGACGCTCGGAGAGCTCTACGACCCTGCCGTCCCGTTCCGCCAGTGCGCCGATGCGGACACCTGCGCCTTCTGCGACTTCAACGTCATCTGCAGGCGGTAGCCGCTCCCGCCGGAAAAACGACGCCCCGCGATCCCTGAGGATTGCGGGGCGTTTTTCGAGGGGGCTTCGGCGCCTTGCGGCGGCTACCACCAGTTGTTCTCCTTCATGAGCGGGAGGATGAGCCAGATGAAGAGCCCGAGCAGGACGACCGACATGACGAGCATGTAGAATCCGTGGATCAGCAGCGCCTTGAACGAGGTCTTGACCCATCCGTCGCCGTAGACGCGGTGGAAGACGCAGACCATGTGCAGCAGGTAGAAGCCCAGCAGCAGGAGGGCATAGCAGCCCGGCCGGTCGATCCACTGTGCGCCGAGCAGCGTGATGAAGACCAGGATGAGCTGTACGGAGTGCAGGTGCAGCGCCGTGACGAAGTGGCCCATGTAGAACATCTTCCGCCGATGGAAGAAGATCTTGAGCAGCAGGGCGAAGAACGGGATGAACAGCAGCAGGATCACGGGCAGCCACTTCGAGAACCAGCCGATGATGTGCGCGTAGACCATCTCGCGGCGGAGGTCCTGGGCCTCGCTGTCCTGTTTGGTGGATTCCGGGCGCAGGGGACTGCTGCTGCTCCAGTGGATCGAGTCGCCGGGCGCGGAGACCAGATAGCCCTCCTCGAGCAGGAATCCCGGGATGCGCACCTGCAGCGTGTCGCGCCCCGGACGGTCGATCACCCCGGCGATCGACTCCAACCCCCGGAACTCTTCGCGCGCCCCGGCCACCCAGACGGTCGTGTCCTTCCGCAGCAGGTCGTAGTCCTCGTCATCCCCCTGGCTGACCTGGAGCGCCCGCAGCATGTCGGGATCGCGCAACTCCGAGAGCTGCTTTTCCCGGGGGCCCAACGCTATATCGACATTCTCGGGGATGAAGAGCGCCACGGCCAGGAAGAAGAGTGCCGAGATGAACATGAACAGCCGCAGCGGGTGGACATAGGAATTGATCTTTCCGGCAATGAACTCGAGGGTCAGTATGCCCGGGCGGCGGAAAAGGAGCCAGAGGGTCTGCCACACCTTGCTGTCGAACTGGTAGACGTTCTCGAAATATTGTTTGAAGTATTTCCAGAAGGGTTGCTCCGGATCGAGCGCATACTGTCCGCAGCGGTGGCAGTACATGCCCCGGAGCGTCTCTCCGCAGTTCTTGCAGTGGACATATGCCGGCACCGAATGGCGGCGTATGCGCCGCAGGCGGTTGTATTCGATCCGGCGCGCCAGGGCTCTGCGCCGCTGCTCGATCCCATCGCGCAGCGATGTGCGGAGGCTCTTCGCCGTGCAGCCGGGTGCGGTGTCGGCCGGTACAGCGGGGGACTCCTCCTCCTTTCGGCCCGTGCCTTCCGCATCGGATGCGTCGGATGCGGATGCTGTCCCCGGTGTCTGCGGATTGCCGGGTGCGGATGCGGCCGCAGGATCCGTTCTGTTCATGCCGCACTCCGCGGCGGGGGTGTTCGCTGTGCGCGCGGCCTCTTCGGGGGTGGTGCTCTCGGTGGATTTCATTTCGGACGATCGGAAAAGGTAATCGGGGACAAAGATACGATTTTTCGGGATTTTGCAATTCCGAAAATCGTGTTATCTTTGTAAGCGGCATTCGACATAAAAGAGAACCGACCATGAAGACAAGACGTTTCTGGAGCCTGTGCCTGATCCTGTCGGCACTGCTCCTCGGATCCTGCGCCGTACATCGGCCTCCCGGTCCCCGTCCGCCCCGTCCGCCGCACGAGGCTCCGCCTCCTCCGCACCACGGTCCGAAGCGACCGGGCAAGAAACACAAGAAACCCAAACCACCCAAGCCGCCGCGGCATGACGACCGTCCGTACCGGTGGTGATGCATTTCGGGCCGGGACCGCACGACTGCTGTGGTCCCGGTTCTCTTTTTCGGGGAATGCTTCGGGGTGAGACCGCCCCTGCGGCGGAGGCCGTTGCGTGTGTTACAGCCTGACGACGAAATAGGAGGCTCCGCTGCGGCGTGCCGCCTCGATGCCGATCTCGGAGTCCTCGAAGATGAGTGTCTCGCGCGGGGTGACCCCCTCGCGGCGCATTGCCTCGAGGAAACAGTCGGGGTGGGGTTTGCTGCGGGTGATCTCCGGGCCGGAGAGGATTCCGTCCACGCCGTCGCGGATGCCGAGGTGGTGCATGACGTGCTCGATGTTCTCGCGGCTGCCCGTCGAGACGATCCACACGCGGCCGCCTTGGGCGCGGAACTGCTGGCAGAACTCCCACAGCGGGCGGTTCAGCCGCACGGAGTCGAAGAACGTGGGGTAGAGCTCGATCTTGCGCCGCCGGAGCCGGTCGCGCTCGGCCGGGTCGGCGATGCCCAGGTGCGTGAGGAACTCCTCGCAGCGCATGCCGAAATAACGGGCCGCGTATTCCTCCTCCGAAAGCGGGATTCCCGCTTCGCGGAGCGTGGCCGTATAGGCGAGCGCATTGGCGCGGCGCGTGTCGGCCAGCGTGCCATCGAAGTCGAGCAGAATCAGTCGGATGCGGGTTTCCATTTGAAGCGGAGGATCAGGTGGGTCAGTCGAATGCCTGCATGCCCGTCTGCGCGATGCGGATCAGGCGCTGGTATTCCGTGGGGGACAGCTCCATGAAAAAGTAGTGGATCGGGTCCACGCGCATGCCGTTGTGGCGCACCTCGTAGTGGAGGTGGGGCGAGAGCGAGAGTCCCGTGTCGCCCGACAGCGCGATGATGTCGCCGCGGCGGACCTGCTGTCCGCGGCGGACGTTGGTCTTCGAGAGGTGGCTGTACGAGGTTTCGTAACCGTTGCCGTGGTCGATGACGACCGTCAGCCCGTGCGTCGAGTTGCGGGTGGCCACGTCGCGCACCACACCGTCGGCCGTGGCGAAGACGCTCGATCCTTCGGGGATCGTGTAATCGACGCCCTGATGCGACTGCAGGGTCTTGTAGAAGGGGTGGATGCGCATGCCGTAGGAGGCCGTCAGCAGCGTGAGCTGCTTGTTGATCACCGGCTGGATCGAGGGGATGCGGTCGCAGTCGCGGCCCGCGGAGTCGATGCGCGCCTGCAGGGTGAGGTACGAGTCGTTCAGTCGGGCCAGCCGCTGCTCCATGTCGGCCACGCGCTCGCCCAGTTCGCGCTTCAGACGGCGAGTCGAACGATCGACGATCTTCTCGTAGGTGACGCTCTGCCGCTGTTCGTACTCCGTGTCGAAGTCGTAAGGATCGGCCTCGAAGAGCGTGCGGAAGACGCTGCGGTCGCGTTCGGTGAGGTTCTCGAGTACGACCGAGAGCGAGTCGTAACGCTGCGTGAGGGCCTCGTATTCGCGGCGCAGGCCGTCAGCCGAGTGCTTCATCTGCGCCTCGAACGGGGTGTCGAAGAAGATCGAGAAGCCGATGTAGTAGAGCACGGCGGCCCCCAGCCACACGAACAGGTGGATGGTCGTGCGGATGATACGCTGCTTGCGGCGCCGCCGCCGGCGCAGGCGTTCGAGATCTTTCTTTCCGGTCATGTCAGTACTTTTCGAAATTGGTCTCCCGGAGATTTTCCATCAGCCGCTCGTACTCCTCGGCCGACATGTTGCGGTTGAAGTAGTTGATCGGGTTCACCGGGATGCCCTTGTGGATCACCTCGTAGTGGAGGTGCGGACCCGACGAGCGGCCCGTGTTGCCCGTGCGGGCGATCAGCTGCCCGCGCTTGACCCGCTCGCCCGGCTTGACGAGCACGTCGCTCAGGTGGGCGTAACGGGTCTTGTAGCCGAATTCGTGGTTGAGCAGCACCTGGTGCCCGTAGCCACCGTTGTATCCGTTTTCCGAGGCGATCTCCACCGTGGCGTCGCCCGTGGCGTAGACCGGAGTGCCGCGGTCGCACCCCAGGTCGATGCCCTCGTGGGCCACGATGCGGTGCAGGATGGGGTGGAAGCGCCGCGGGTTGAAGGCGCCGATGTGGTTGTTGTGCAGCGCCTTCCGGTCGATGGGCCAGATGGCCGGCACGGCCGAGGCCAGCTGCTCCTTGTTGCGGGCCAGCTGCTGCAGCTCGTCGAACGAGACCGACTCGAGGTAGATCGTGCGGGCCAGCGCATCGAGCTGCCGCCACGTGGGGATCATCAGCGAGGCGTAGTCGTCGTCGGCCATCGGGGCGTATTTCGACTCAGGGTAGGGCTGCCACACGCCCGGAATCGAGAGCGTGTCGGTCGAGAAGAGCGACCGGTAGACGTAGCTGTCGCGGTGGCGGATCTCATCGACGTGCTGCTGTGCGGTGCGTATGCGGTCCTGCAGGATCCGGTAGCGGATCTTCAGCTCGCGGTTGTCGCGCAGGATGCGGTACATCTTCGGGGTGTAGAAAAAGTAGGAGAAGAGCACGTTGGCGATCGACACCAGGATGAACCCGATGATGATCTTGCGGATAAGCCGATAGGTGCGCAGGCGGAACGGGGCGGTCACGACCTCTCGGGTGAGTGTCGTGGCCTCCTCGGTGAGAATGTGCGCCTCGTGAGCGAGACGCTGCGTGCGGTTGCTTCTCTGTTTTTGGCTCATCTGCTGAAAAAACTCCTTCGGATAGGGTGCAAATTTAACTTTAATTGTGTAATTTTGCAACCCGAAATCGGAAACGGATAAAAACGAAAATTCGTATATATGGAATCCAACAAAATTCGTCAGGCCTTTCTCGACTTCTTCGCGTCGAAGGAGCATGTGATCGTGCCTTCGGCACCGATGGTCGTCAAGGGCGACCCCACGCTGATGTTCACCAATGCGGGCATGAACCAGTTCAAGGACATCTTTCTGGGCAACGCGCCCCGCAAGTACCCGCGTGCGGCCGATACGCAGAAGTGTCTGCGCGTCTCGGGCAAGCACAACGACCTGGAGGAGGTCGGCCACGACACCTACCACCACACGATGTTCGAGATGCTGGGCAACTGGTCCTACGGCGACTACTTCAAGAAGGAGGCGATCGCCTGGGCCTGGGAGCTGCTGCACGACGTCTACAAGCTCCCGGCCGAGCGGATGTACGCCACCGTGTTCGAGGGGTCGGAAGAGGACGGAGTACCCTTCGACGAGGAGGCCTACGGATATTGGAAACAGTATCTTCCCGAGGACCACATCATCCGCGGCAACAAGCACGACAACTTCTGGGAGATGGGTGAGACGGGTCCCTGCGGTCCCTGCTCGGAGATCCACTTTGACCTGCGCGACGAGGCGGAGATCGCCGCGAAGCCCGGCCGCGAGATGGTCAATGCCGGCCACCCGCAGGTGATCGAGATCTGGAACCTGGTCTTCATGCAGTTCAACCGCAAGGCCAACGGCTCACTCGAGGAGCTTCCGGCGCGCAACGTCGATACGGGCATGGGCTTCGAGCGCCTCTGCATGATCCTGCAGGGCAAGAAGTCGAACTACGACACGGACGTCTTCCAGCCGACGATCGGCCGCATTGCCGCCCTGGCGGGCAAGCGCTACGGCGAGGACGAGAAGTCGGACGTGGCCATGCGCGTGATGGCCGATCACCTGCGTGCCATCGCCTTTTCGATCGCCGACGGACAGTTGCCGTCGAACGTCAAGGCGGGCTATGTGATCCGCCGCATCCTGCGCCGCGCCGTACGCTACGGCTATACCTACCTGGGCTTCACCGAGCCGACGCTCTGCAAGCTGGTTGCAGGCTTGGTGGAGCAGATGGGCGGACAGTTCCCCGAACTGAAGGCACAGCAGACGCTCATCGAAAAGGTCATCGAGGAGGAGGAGGCTTCGTTCCTGCGCACTTTGGCTACGGGTATCAACCTGCTCGACGGCGTCATCGAGCGTACGAAGAAGGAGGGCAAGGAGCTTATTTCGGGCAAGGATGCCTTCGAACTCTACGATACGTTCGGATTCCCGATCGACCTGACCGAACTCATCGCCCGCGAGCAGGGCGTGGGCGTGGATCTTCCCGCCTTCGAGCAGGAACTCGAGGCCCAGAAGGCGCGTTCGCGCAACGCCGCTGCTGTCGATACGGACGACTGGGTGGAACTCATTCCCATCAAGGAGAGTATTTTCACCGGCTACGATACCCTCACCGAACGGGTGCGCATTGCGCGCTACCGTCGCGTGACCTCCAAGGGCAAGACGACCTTCCAGCTGGTCTTCGACCGCACGCCGTTCTACGGTAATTCGGGCGGTCAGATCGGTGATATCGGCTACATCGAGAGCGCCAACGAGCGCATCCCGGTCGTCGCCACCGAGAAGGAGAACGGTCTGATCATCCACATCACGGAGCAACTTCCGGAGAACCCCGCCGCGGAGTTCGAGGCCGTTGTCGATCCCGAGAAGCGTCAGGCTGCCGCCAACAACCATACGGCTACCCACCTCATGCATGCCGCATTGCGCAAGGTGTTGGGCAACCATGTCGAGCAGAAGGGTTCGCTCGTGACTCCCGAGGTACTGCGTTTCGATTTCTCTCACTTCCAGAAGGTGACTCCCGAGCAGTTGCGCGAGGTCGAGGTGCTGGTCAATCGCGCCGTGCGCGCCGACTATCCGCTCGAGGAGAAGCGTGACGCCACGAAGGAAGAGGCTGCCGCTGCCGGAGCCATGATGCTCTTCGGCGAGAAGTACGGCGATCGCGTCCGCATGGTCCGTTTCGGCGATTCGGTCGAGTTGTGCGGCGGTACGCATACCCGCTCGACGGGAACCATCGGCTTCTTCAAGATCCTTTCGGAGAGCGCCATTTCGGCCGGTGTGCGCCGTATCGAAGCCGTTACGGGCGAGCAGGCCGAACGGATGGTCTACGCGGCCGAAGATACGCTCCGCAACGTCGGCGAGTACCTCAATAACCCGCAGGTGCTGCAGGCCGTCAAGAAGATGCTCGAAAGCAACGAGCAGCTCTCGAAGGAGGTCGAGACCATGCGTCGCGAACAGGTGGCCCAGTGGGCCGAGAAGATTGCCGCTTCGGCGCCCGAGCGCAACGGCATGCAGCTCATCGCCATGCAGAGCGACCGCCGTCCGGATTTCGTGAAGGATCTGGCATACAGCTTGCGCAGCCGCTCTCCGCGTCTGGTCTTCGTCATGGGTACGGTCTGCGAGGGCAAGCCGTCGCTGACGGTCATGCTCGGAGACGAGATCACGGCATGCGGAGTGAATGCCGGTGCGGTTGTCCGCGAGGCAGCCAAACTGATGCAGGGCGGCGGTGGCGGCCAGAACTTCTTTGCCACGGCCGGCGGCAAGAACCCCGAGGGGCTGCAGGCTGCTATCGATAAGGCTGTGGAGCTGATCGCCGCGCAGGTAAAGTAATGCGGGGACAAGTTGGACGCGAGTACGGCTGTCCGTCGCAGAACAGGAACAATACGGGACTTAAAAACTGATAGTTATGGAAAGCAACAAGGTATTACTGATGATTCTCGATGGCTGGGGCAACGGCCATCACGACAAGGCCGATGTCATTTCGACCGTACATCCCGCATACATCTCGGCCATGACCGAAAAGTACCCCCATGCCGAACTGCGCACCGACGGCGAGAACGTCGGTCTGCCCGACGGCCAGATGGGCAATTCGGAGGTGGGCCACCTCAATATCGGCGCCGGCCGCGTGGTCTACCAGGACCTCGTGAAGATCAACCGCGCCTGCCGCGACAACTCGATCCTCCGGAATCCCGAGATCGTTAAGGCCTTCGAATACGCCAAGGCGCAGGGCGTCGGCGTGCACTTTATGGGCCTGACCTCGGACGGCGGCGTACACTCGTCGTTCGAGCACCTCTTCAAACTCTGTGACATCGCCCGCGAGTACGGCGTTTCGGAGCGCACCTACGTGCACTGCTTCATGGACGGCCGCGATACCGACCCGCACAGCGGCAAGGGCTTCATCGCCCAGCTCGAAGAGCACCTCGCCCAGACGGGCGGTCAGATCGCCACGGTCATCGGCCGCTACTATGCCATGGACCGAGACAAGCGTTGGGAGCGCGTGAAGATCGCCTATGACGCGCTGGTCGAGGGTGTCGGCGAGCATGACACGGATATGGTCGCCGCCGTGCAGAAGTCCTATGATGCCGACGTGACGGACGAGTTCATCAAGCCGATCATCCATGTCGATGCTGCGGGCCAGCCCGTAGGTCTGATCCGCCCGAACGACCTGGTTATCTTCTTCAACTACCGCAACGACCGCGCCAAGGAGCTGACGATCGTCCTCACGCAGCAGGATATGCCCGAAGCCGGCATGCACACCATGCCGCTCTACTACTGCTGCATGACCCCCTACGACGCCAAGTTCACGGGCCTGCACATCCTCTTCGACAAGGAGAACGTGCCCGACACGATCGGCGAGTGGGTTTCGAAGCAGGGCCTTCGGCAGCTGCGCATCGCCGAGACTGAGAAGTATGCCCACGTGACCTTCTTCCTCAACGGAGGCCGCGAGGATAAGTTCGAGGGCGAGGAGCGCATTCTGGTGGCTTCGCCCAAGGTGGCCACCTATGACCTGCAGCCCGAGATGTCGGCCCCCGAGGTTGCCGACAAGCTGGTTGCCGCCCTCGGCGAGCGTAAGTTCGACTTCATCTGCCTGAACTTCGCCAACGGCGACATGGTGGGCCATACGGGTGTCTACGATGCGATTGTCAAGGCCGTTAAGGCCGTCGATGGCTGCGTCGAGAAGGTGGTCGAGGCCGCCAAGGCCAACGGCTACGAGGTGGTGATGATTGCCGACCACGGCAACGCCGACAACGCCATCAACCCCGACGGTACGCCCAACACGGCGCACTCGCTCAACCCGGTGCCCATCGTTGTGGTGTCGGACCGCGTGAAGTCGGTGCACAACGGCATCCTGGCCGACGTGGCTCCTACGGTGCTCAAGCTCATGGGACTTCCCCAGCCCGAGGAGATGACCGGCAAGGCTCTTGTCGAGATGAAGTAACCCGGTTCCCCGGAACCGAATGAAAAGAATGAAGACCGGTCGCAGGACCGGTCTTCGTCGTTTGTGGTGCGGCCCGATCCGGCGAGGATCCGCATGCACACCGGGCATCGGATCCTTCTCCTCGCCGCCTCCTGCGCTTTCCGATCCGAAAAGAAAAGAGGGGATCCGCGCATGTGCGCAAATCCCCTCTTTTTCGTGGGCCGGGTCCCGGCCTGCACTCCTCCCGGATGTCAGAGATACTCATCGAAGGCGCTGATCCATACGGGCATCAGCCGCAGGGCGTGCTTCATCTGGTAACGGGCCTGCGAGGAGGTGGAGGCGACGAACTCCATGCCGATCTGGAAGATGTTGTCTCCGTCGCTGTCATCGCGATATGCCGAGCATTTGCAGAGGAACTTCGCGGTGTTGAGCTCGGAGGCAATGTTCTGCAGTTCGCTGAGCGACATGTCCGAAATGCCGAACGGCACGCGAACCTCGACGTAGGAGTAGCCATCGTCGATGTCCTTGACAATGACGTAATAGAGGTATCCCTCCTTCTTGAACTGGATGTCGCCGTCCGAGTCGTAGGAGGGGGAGTATCCTTCGGTGCGCAAGAAGGACATGATGTCCGATTGCAGGGACTGGGCCCGAAGCGCACCCAGGGTGCAAAGGGTCATGAGCAGTGCGAGAACGAGTTTTTTCATGGTCGGGTTTGTTTTTTAAGGGTTTTCCGATTCGTTGGGTTTATCCAAAGGTAGGAAAAAAAACGGCTCGTTGTTCAGTAGAGTTCGAGAAATTCATAGCTGTTGCCCACCTCCGTGAGGTAGCGCAGGAACTCTTCGCGCGGGATGACCACCGTGGCACGGTTGTCGTTGGGGTGGAACGAGAGCGATGGGTACTCCTGCAGCCGGGCGTCGAGGAACAGGTGCACGTGGTGCTCCGTGTCGTTGATCAACCCGAAGGGCGATACCGACCCGGGCCGCAGCCCGAGCCAGCGCTCCATACGCTGCTCGGAGGCAAACGACAGCTTGCCCTGGTGCAGACGGTGTTCGAGGTCGTGGATGGCCAGCGACTGCTCGGCATCGAACGAGACCAGGTAGTGGCGGTTGCCCTTGTGGTTGCGGAAGAAGAGGTTCTTGCAGTGCTTCGAACCGTCGTTGCGCCAGTATTGGCGGGCGATCTCTATGGTCGGGGCCTCCGGATGCTCGTACCACGTGTAGCGGATGCCGTGGGCGTCGAGCCATTCGAAGACCCTCCGGCGACGTTCATCGGGCGTCAGCGCGGGCGGGGTCGTCTCGGCGTTCATCGTGCGCAGCCGTTGAATGAGCGGATGTTGTCGGCGATGCACCGCACGAGGATCTCCACGGCCTCGACGGGCGACCAGGCGTTGTGGGGCGAGAGCAGCAGCCGTTCGGGCTCGCGCACCGAGAGCAGGGGATTGCCCTTCTCGAGCGGTTCGTGCACGAAGACGTCGAGTGCGGCCCCCGCCAGGCGTCCCGCATCGAGTGCGGCCGCAAGGGCCGCCTCGTCCACGATCCCGCCGCGCGCCACGTTGATGAGCAGGGCCGAGGGCTTCATCCGTGCCAGCTCGCCGGCGCCGATCAACCCCTTCGTGCGGTCGTTCAGCGGGCAGTGGACCGACACGATATCGGCCCAGGCGAGCAGTTCGCCGAGCGGCATGCAGGGATACTCCTCCTGCCGCTCGATGCCCGACGTGGAGGTGTAGGCCACCTCGCACCCCAGGGCCGTGGCGACACGGGCCACGTTGCGTCCGATGTTGCCCAGCCCGATGACGCCCCAGTGCGAGCCGTAGAGCTGGTGGGTCGTGCGGCCGAAGTGGTACTGCCGTTCGGCCCCGGCGTAGTGCTCCTTCACGTAGCGGTCGTAGTAGACGATCTGGCGCAGCAGTGCGATGGCGGCGCCGATGGTCGTCTCCGTGACCGAATGGGTCGAGTAACCCACGGCGTTCTTCACGGCGACGCCCCGTTCGGCCGCGGCGGCCAGGTCGATGTGGTTCATTCCCGTGGCGGCCACGCAGATCAGCCGCAGGCGGGGCAGGCGTTCGAGCGTGGTACGGTCGAACGGCACCTTGTTGGTGATGACGATGTCGGCGTCGGCCGCACGGGCGACGATCTCTTCGCGCCGTGTGGTTTCGTAGCCCGTATAGTTCCCCAGCGCACGGATCGACGAAAGGTCTGCCTCCCCGAGGCTGTACTGGTCGAGAAATACGATGTTCGGTTTCATCGGAATGGTTTTTTGTGTTTCTTGAATGCTTCTTGAATACTTTTCGGCGGCAGGGCCCGGACACGCCGCAGCCGCTCCCCGCAGGGCAAAGATAGCGGCTTTTCGCCTTCGGTCGCCCGTTTTTCGTATATTTGTCCCGAGAAACCTTTTGCACAGATGAAATTTCCGACCCTTCCCATCCGCCTGTGGACCGCCTTTGCCGCGGCTCTGGTCTCGGCGGGATGCGCCCGCCCGGCGTTCGAGGCCTCTTGGCGGCAGACGCTCGACAACGCGGACGGCGGTCTGCTGCGCGTGTGGAGCATTGCCGACCGCAGCGATTCGCTCTTCCTGCGCCGGCGCGCCGAGCCGGTGACCGCCCGGATGTATGCCGCCGAGGAGTTCGGCCGCCTGTGCGAGGGATTGCTGACCACGGTCCGCAACCCGCAGAACGAAGGGGTGGGTATCGCCGCCCCGCAGGTCGGCATCGGGCTGCGGGTCATCGCCGTACAGCGCTTCGACCTGCCGGGCGAGCCGTTCGGCGTCTATGTCAATCCCGAGATCGTGCGGCGTACGGGGCCTGCGGTTCCCGGCCCGGAGGGGTGCCTTTCGGTCCCGGACCGCTACGGCGATGTGGCGCGGCCGCAGCAGATCGAGATCCGCTACCGCGACAGCCGCTTCATCCGCCGCAGGGAGGTCATACGGGGCTATACGGCCGTCATCTTCCAGCACGAGGTGGATCATCTGGACGGCATCCTCTTCATCGACCGCATGGCCGCGGAGCGTCCCTGACGGGCTGCGGCGGTCAGTCGAGTTCGCCGATCAGCCCCCGGATCACCACCGAGGCGCAGCCGATGCCGAACAGCGGCGGGATGTAGGAGATCGTCCCGACGTTCGACTTCTTGTTCTGCTCCTCGCAGAGGATCATCGCCCCCTCGCGCATCGGTTCGGGCGAAAAGACGGCCCGGAAGCCGCTGCGGATGCCGATCTTGTGCAGCCGCTTGCGGAGCATGTGGGCCAGCGGGCAGTGGTGGGTCTTCGAGATATCGGCGATCTCCAGCTTCGTGGGGTCGGTCTTGGCCCCGGCCCCCATCGAGCTGACCAGCGGATAGCCCCGTTCGAGCGAGGCGGCGATCAGCGCCAGTTTCGGCGAGAGGGTGTCGATGGCGTCCACCACATAGTCGTAACGCGCGGCATCGAGCAGCGTGTAGGTCTCCTCGTCCTTGATGTAGCGATTGACCACCGTGAGTCCGATCGCGGGGTTGATGTCCCGCAGCCGTTCGGCCAGCACCTCGGCCTTCTGCCGCCCGACGGTCGAGTGGAGCGCCACCAGCTGGCGGTTGATGTTCGTCGGGTTCACCGTGTCGGCATCGGCCACCGTCATGCGGCCTACGCCCGCACGGGCGATCATCTCGGCGGCATAGGCGCCCACGCCGCCCAGACCGACGACCAGAACGTGGGCGTCGCGGATTTGTGAAAGTTTCTCTTTGCCAAGCAGCAATTCGGTTCTTTCCAGCCAGTTGTCGTTCATTATCTCGTGTTTTTCTTTAACTTATCGCATGCCTCTGTGCCCGTTGTCGCCCGTGGGGTGAAGAGCCTCCGGTAGTTAGCCTCCGTCGCCTGTTGCAGTTCGCTGACGCGGCAGCCAAGCACTGCGGCGGCTGCGGCGTAGACGCTTCCGATCTCCGCAGGGTCGTCGTCCGTCTCGAAGAAGAGCCGTTCGTGCGGCGTCGTGCGCAGCGCTTCGAGGCTCCGCGGCGAAGCGAAAGTACGCATGCCGAAGGAGAGGTACCAGCCGCTGCCGACGGCCCGCCGCGCCTGCTCGGGCGAGCCGATGAAGCCGTGGAAGATGGCCGCCGGGGGCGGGCAGGCTTTCAATTCGTTCATCAGCGGTTCGAAAGCCCGCACGCAGTGCAGCACCACAGCAAGGCCCCGTTCGCGGGCCAGCCGCAGGTGGGCGCGCAGCAGCTCCGTCTGCGCCTCACGGTCGGTGGAGCAGGCGAAGTCGAGCCCCGTCTCGCCGAGGGCCTGAGCTCCGGCAAGTGCCTCGCCGAGCCGCCCTGCAAGCCCCTCGGAGCGCACTGCAGCCAGTTCGCGTGCCGCCTCCCACGGGTGGATGCCCGCCGTGCGGAGTTCCGTGCAGCGCCCCGTCGGACGGTGGGTGTGGATATTGACATAGTCGGCCATGACACGGCAAATGTAGGAATTTTCTCCGACATCGGAAACCGCTTCGTCACGTCCCGCTCCGACGGTCGGCATATTTCACTTCGCAGGATGCCGGGTTTCGTTTTTGTCATTTTGTCCGTCGGGCGGAAATAATGGCCCTGGAAATGGGATTTTTCGGGAAAAATTTCGTACTTTCGCACGCGATTTAAGGTGTTAGTACGCTAACAACACGAAAAAGGCGAAACCCTAAAAATCCAAACATAACAATCAAATTCTTTAACCATGTCGAAAATCATTACATTACGCAAGGGTTTAGACATCAATCTGGCGGGCAAGCCCCAGGAGACGCTGACCGAAGCGCCTCTGTCTCCGGAGTATGCCCTCTCGCCCCTCGATTTCGAGGGTGTGACGCCCAAGCTGCTGGTTAAGGTGGGAGATGAGGTGAAGGCCGGAACTCCGTTGTTCTTCAACAAGTACAACGAGCGCGTCCTCTTCACGTCGCCCGTCAGCGGCAAGGTGGCCGCCATCAACCGCGGAGAGAAGCGCAAGGTGCTCTCCGTGACGGTGACCCCCGACGCCGTTCAGCGCTACGAGGAGTTCGAGAAGCCCGACCTGAAGAAGGCTTCGCGCGAGCAGATCGTCGAACTGCTGCTGCGTTCGGGCCTCTGGCCGATGATCGTGCAGCGACCCTACGGCATCATCGCCGACCCGAACGACACGCCGAAGGCCGTCTTCATCTCCGCCTTCGACTCCGCGCCGCTCGCTCCGGACTACAACCTCGTCCTCCGCGACGAGCAGCGGAACCTGCAGGCCGGCATCGAGCTGATGCGCCGGCTCACGCCGGGCAAGGTGCACCTCTCGGTGCGCGCCAAGGCCGAGGGCCGCATGCCCGAGCTGCAGGGCGTCGAGCTGCACACGTTCGCCGGCAAGCACCCCGTGGGCAACGTCGGCGTGCAGATCCACCACGTCGATCCGATCAACAAGGGCGACATCGTCTGGACGGTCAATATCCAGGACCTGGCCATCATCGGCCGTCTGGTGAACGAGGGCCGTGTGGACATGCACAAGACGGTGGCCGTCACCGGCTCCGAGATCGAGAAGCCGGCCTACGTGCGCATCATCGCCGGGGCCCGCGTCGATTCGGTGGTCAAGGGCAACGTCAAGGCCCAAAAGGAGGGCGACAGCATCCGCTTCATTTCGGGTAACGTCCTCACCGGTACGAAAACCGCACTCGACGGTTTCGTGGGATTCTATGCCAACCAGCTGACGGCCATCCCCGAAGGCGACAAATACGAACTGCTCGGATGGGCCATGCCCCGTCTGAAGAAGTTCTCCGTGTCGCGCGCCTACTTCTCGTGGCTCTGCCCCAAAAAGGAGTACGACCTCGACACGAATCTCAACGGCGGCGAGCGTCCGTTTGTCGTTACGGGACTCTACGAACAGTATCTGCCGATGGACATCTACCCGATGTACCTGCTCAAGGCCTGCCTGGCGGGCGACATCGACAAGATGGAGAACCTCGGCATCTACGAGGTCACGGAGGAGGATTTCGCCCTCTGCGAGTTCGTCGATCCTTCGAAGATCGAGATCCAGCAGATCATCCGCGACGGTATTAACTTAATGATTAAGGAGGCATAACGATGGGACTGCGTAAATTCATGGACAAAATCAAGCCCACCTTCTCCAAGGGAGGCAAGCTGGGCTTCCTCGAATCGACCTTCGACGCATTCGAGACGTTCCTCTTCGTCCCGAACACGACCACGACCCGCGGCGCACACATCCGCGACTGCAACGACATGAAGCGTACGATGATCGTCGTCGTGCTGGCACTGATCCCGGCGTTCCTGTTCGGTTGCTTCAACACGGGTCTGCAGGTGGGCCTCGAGGGCTTCCAGGCCTTCTTCTACGGTCTGGTGCGCGTGCTGCCGATGGTGTGCGTCTCGTACATCGTCGGTCTGGGCATCGAGTTCGCCTTCGCCCAGGCCCGCGGCCACGAGGTGAACGAGGGTTTCCTCGTGACGGGTCTGCTGATCCCGATGATCTTCCCCGTATCGACGCCCCTGTGGATGGTGGCCCTCTCGACGGCCTTCGCCGTAGTCTTCGGCAAGGAAGTCTTCGGCGGTACGGGTATGAACGTCTTCAACCCCGCGCTGCTGGCGCGTGCCTTCGCCTTCTTCGCCTACACCCCCTCGATGTCGGGTGAGACCGTATGGTACTCCAACTGGACGATGATGGGTGCGCAGGTGGACGGCATCACCGGTGCCACGGCGCTCGAGCAGCTCTCGACCACCGGCACGATGACCTTCTCGCCGCTGGACGCCTTCCTGGGCTTCATCCCCGGTTCGTTCGGCGAGACCTCGACGCTCGCCATCCTCATCGGCGCCGCCATCCTCCTCTTCACGGGCATCGCCTCGTGGCGGACGATGGTCTCGGTATTCGTCGGCGGCCTGGCCATGGGCTACCTCTTCCAGGCGCTCGGCGTGACGGAGTACCCGGCCTGGTGGCACCTGATCGTCGGCGGCTTCGCCTTCGGTGCCGTCTTCATGGCCACGGACCCCGTGACCTCGGCCCAGACCAACAAGGGCAAGTACATCGTGGGATTCCTCACCGGTGCGCTGGCCGTGATGATCCGCGTCGTGAACCCGGCCTATCCCGAGGGCATGATGCTGTCGATCCTCTTCATGAACGCGCTGGCTCCGCTGGTGGACTACTACGTGGTCGAGGCGAACATCTCGCGTCGCAAGAAACGTGTTAAAACCGCAAAATAGGGGAGATAGATATGGCAAAGAAACAATTCAAATGCAATGTCTGCGGATACATCCACGAGGGTGCCTCCGCACCGGATACCTGCCCCGTTTGCGGCGTTGCCGCCTCGGAGTTCACGGAGCAGAAGGCCGCCAGGAAGGGATTCGATACCAACAGCAACGCCTACATCGTCATCTATTCGACGGTGATGGTCGTCATTGTTGCGACGCTGCTGGCGCTGGCCGCACTCGGACTCCAGAAGCGGCAGGCCGAGAACGAACTCAACGAGAAGAAGCAGTCGATCCTGCTGTCGCTCTATGCCGGTGACGCTGTCAAACAGGGTGTTCCGGCCGAGGAGCTCATCAAGAGCGTCAAGTACGACGAGGTGATCGACGCCTACGTCGTGGACAAGGAGGGCAACCGCATCGAGGGCGAGAACGTCTTCGCGCTGCTCAACGACCTGCCGGGCGCCTACGAGGCCGGCAAGTTCCCCCTCTTCGAGGCCAAGGACGGCCGCGTGGTGATTCCCGTGACGGGCATGGGCCTCTGGGGTCCGGTCTGGGGCTATGTGGCCCTCGAGAAGGACATGAACACGATGGCCGGCATCATCATGGCCCACAAGGGTGAGACCCCGGGTCTGGGTGCCGAGATCGCCACCTCGAAGTTCCAGTCGCACTTCATCGGCAAGCAGATCTTCGAGGGCGACGAGTTCGTCTCCGTGAAGCTCCGCAAGGGCGGCGCCAAGGACCCGAACCACGAGGTGGACGCCATCTCGGGCGGTACGAAGACCTCCGACGGTGTGACGGCCATGCTCGAGAACAGCCTCCGCAACTACCTGCCCCTGCTCGAGGCAAAGCGTGCGGCCGGGGCGCAGCCCGCTGCGACGGCCGAGGCTGAAGTGTCTAACGATGAAAATGTAGAAAACAATGAGTAAGAACGAAAAAGAGCCTTTGTTTTCGGCCAAGAACATGAAGTATCTGACCGGCCCGTTCTCGGCGAACAACCCGGTCATCGTGCAGATCCTCGGCATCTGCTCGGCTCTGGCCGTCACCGTGCAGCTCAAGCCGGCCATCGTCATGGCACTCTCCGTGACGGTCGTCACGGCCTTTTCGAACCTCGTGATGTCGCTGATCCGCAACGGCGTGCCGGCGCGTATCCGCATCATCGTCCAGCTCGTGGTGATCGCCGCGCTGGTAATCCTCGTCGATCAGGTGCTCAAGGCCTTCGTCTATGAGATCTCCAAACAGCTCTCGGTCTACGTCGGTCTGATCATCACCAATTGTATCGTCATGGGCCGCGTCGAGGCCTTCGCCCTGGCCAACAAGCCCTGGGCCTCGTTCCTCGACGGTATCGGCAACGGTCTGGGCTACGGCCTGATCCTGGTGATCGTGGCCTTCTTCCGCGAGCTGTTCGGCTCGGGCAGCCTGCTGGGCTTCCGCATCATCCCCGAAAGCTGGTACATGGCCGAGGGCGGTTTCTATTCGAACTGCGGCATGATGCTCTTCCCGCCGATGGCGCTGATCATCGTGGGCTGCATCATCTGGGTACACCGCTCGCGCAACAAGGACTTACAGGAAAAATAGGAGGATAGCGTATGGAATCTTTGAATATATTTATCCGGTCGATCTTCATCGACAACATGGTCTTCGCCTTCTTCTTCGGCATGTGCTCCTACATCGCCGTGTCGAAGAGCGTGAAGACGGCCCTGGGTCTCGGTGCCGCCGTTACGTTCGTGATGGTCATGACCGTGCCCCTGAACTACCTCTTGTATGAATATGTGCTCAAGGCCGGCGCGCTGGTCGAGGGAGTCGATCTGAGCTTCCTGACCTTCATCGTCTTCATCGCCACGATCGCGGCATTCGTGCAGCTCGTGGAGATGATCGTCGAGAAGTTCTCGCCGACGCTCTACAGCCAGCTGGGTATCTTCCTGCCGCTGATCGCCGTGAACTGCGCCATCATGGGCGGCTCGCTCTTCATGCAGCAGAAGGTCGATGGCGGCGAGCTCACGTCGCTCTGGCAGACGATCGTCTACGGTCTGGGCTCGGGTCTGGGCTGGTGGCTGGCCATCGTCATGATGGCCGCGATCCGCGAGAAGACGACCTATTCGCACATCCCCGCAGCACTGAAGGGCCCCGGTATCGCCTTCATCATCACGGGTCTGATGGGTATCGCCTTCATGATCTTCTCGGGCATTCAGTTCTAACCTTTAAAAAGAGATTCGGAAAATGACTACAACGATTTTAATTGCGATCGCAGCTTTTCTGGTGATCACGCTGGTGCTGGTCGCACTGCTTCTCTATGCGAAGGCCAAGCTGACCTCCTCGGGTGAAGTGACGATCGACATCAACAACGGCGAAAAGGTCATTCGGACCGAGAGCGGTTCGACGCTGCTCGCCACGCTCGCCAACAACAAGGTCTTCCTTCCGTCGGCCTGCGGCGGTGGCGGCTCGTGCGGCATGTGCAAGTGCCAGGTGCTGGAGGGCGGCGGCGACATCCTGCCGACCGAGACCGGTTTCATCTCGCGCAAGATGGCCAAGGACCACTGGCGTCTGGGCTGCCAGGTCAAGGTGAAGGAGAACCTCAAGATCCATGTTCCCGAAGCCGTGCTGGGCGTCAAGAAGTGGGAGTGCACCGTGGTCTCGAACCGCAACATCTCGACCTTCCTCAAGGAGTTCGTCGTGAAGCTCCCCGAGGGCGAGCACCTCAAGTTCCGCAGCGGCGGGTACATCCAGATCGACATCCCGAAGTACGATGCCATCAAGTTCTCGGACATGGATGTCGATGAGCGCTACCGCGCCGACTGGGACAAGATGAAGATGTGGGATCTGGTGACCACGAACCCCGAGCCGACGTTCCGCGCCTACTCGATGGCCAACCACCCGGCCGAGGGCAACATCATCATGCTCAACATCCGTATCGCCACGCCGCCGTTCGACCGGGCCACGGGCTCGTTCATGAAGGTGAACCCGGGCATCTGCTCGTCGTACATCTTCTCGCGCAAGCCGGGCGACAAGGTGACCATCTCGGGCCCTTACGGCGAGTTCTTCCTGCCGGACAACCTGCCCGACACGCAGGAGCTGATCTTCATCGGCGGCGGCGCCGGCATGGCCCCGATGCGCAGCCACATCATGCACCTGTTCAAGACCGAGAAGACGAAGCGTCCCGTATCGTTCTGGTACGGTGCCCGCGCACTGAAGGAGGCTCCCTACCTCGACGACTTCCACCAGATCGAGAAGGATTTCCCCAACTTCAAGTTCCACCTCGCACTCGACCGTCCCGATCCCGAGGCCGATGCCGCAGGCGTGGACTACAAGGTAGGCTTCGTGCACAACGTGCTCTACGAGAACTACCTGAAGAACCACGAGGAGCCCGAAGGATGTATCTACCTCATGTGCGGACCTCCGATGATGATCGCTTCGGTGGTGAAGATGCTCGACTCGCTCGGCGTGCCGCCCGAGAACATCCTCTACGACAACTTCGGCAGCTGATCGGCTGCCCGGAGCGGGATCCTGGGATCCCGATACATGCAGCGTCCCGGACAGTGAATCTGTCCGGGACGTTTTTTGTCGGGAGGCTGCGGGCTCGACGGTTTGGGCCGTCCCGGAGCGTCGCCGCTGCCGAACCCTCGGGCCCGGGTCGCGAGCCCGGGGACATCCAGCTGTGGACGGGGTCGGCAGACCGGAGATGCCCGGGCGAGCGTATCCGAGACGGGCGTCCAACCCTCTGCCGGTCGTTTCTGCATTCGGCTCCGACGGCCACAGCGTACAAGAAAGGCGGCGCAACACCGGATGGTTGCGCCGCCTTTTGCCCTCTTTTCGGTCCGGGGACCTATTCCCAGAACCGGAAGAAGTGGTGTACGGGACCGTGGCCGTGGCCGATGCGGTAGGCCGCACCTGCGGCGATGGCCGAGGCGATGTACTCCTTCGCCCTGCGGGCCGCCTCGTCGAGCGAACAGCCGTGGGCCAGGAAGGCTGCCAGTGCCGACGAGAGGGTGCAGCCCGTGCCGTGGGTGTTCGGCGTGTCGAGCCGCTCGGAGCGCAGTTCGAGGATGTGCTCCTCCTCGGCGTTGTAGAAGATATCTACCAGCTCGCGGTCGTGCAGGTGCCCGGCCTTGAGGAAGACCGAGACACGACCGTTGCGCGAGAGTTCGCGGGCGGCTTCGGGCAGCTCCTCCTGCGAGGCGATCGGGCGGCCGAGCAGCAGCTCGGCCTCGGGGATGTTCGGCGTGATGATGCGCACGTGGGGGACAAGTTCGTCGCGCAGGGTGGCGATGGCCTCCTGCTGCAGGAGCGGATCGCCCGACGTGGCGACCATCACCGGGTCGAGCACCACGTTGCGGATGGCATACTGCCCGAGGGTCTGCCGCACGGCCCGGATCAACTCCGAGGAGTGCAGCATGCCGATCTTCACGGCATCGGCCCCGATGTCGTCGAGTACCGAGCGGATCTGGCCGACGACGAACTCGACCGGGACGGGGTGTACCCCCGTGACGCCCACCGTGTTCTCGTCCACGACGGCCACGATGGCCGACGTGCCGAAGCAGCCGCAGGCCGAGAAGGTCTTCAGGTCGGCCTGGATGCCTGCACCGCCGCTCGGATCGCTTCCGGCGATGGTCAGGGCGCGTTTGTAGGTTTTCTTTTCCGTGTTCATATGTTCCATTTTTCGAGATTCCAGGCGCTGTCCCAGAACAGCCACTCCATCTTCGTGCAGCGCACGAAGAGGTCGGTCATGCGGCGGCGGATTTCGTCGCCGGCTGCCTCGGCCAACTCGTCGCAGACCGCTGCGGCGCGTCCGGCCGCCTCGGCAAATCCCGGATCGGCATAGGTCGAGATCCAGGCTGCGTAGGGGTGTCCCTCCAGACGGGTGCGGCGCAGGATCTCCTCGCCCACACGCTGGTAGACCACAAAGCAGGGCAGCACGGCCGCCGCCTCGACCTCGACCGGTGCCGTGGCCTGGGCGTCGAGCACCGAGGTGTAGAGCAGGCATGCGGGGCTGATCTCCTCGGGCGACGGATGGCCGCCGTCGAGGAACTGTGCATGCAGGGCCCGCTCGACCTCGATCCCCTCGAGGGCGAAGTGCAGGAAGGTCTCCGTCTGCTCCTTGCGGGGAAGGCGGGCGGCTATGTGGGCCAGTCGCCGGGCATAGCCGTCGAGGTAGAGGGCGTCCTGGCGGATGTAGAAGCGGAACTTCTCCGCCGGGAGGGTCCCGGCCGTGAGCTCATGGACGAACGGGTGTTCGAGGATGCGGCGGAAGGTCGGCGCGGCGGCCTCCCAGGCCCGGTCGCTCCAGCGGCTCATGGCTTCACGCATTTGCGGGCCGTAACGGCCACGTAATCGCCCTTGCCGTATCCCTCGACGGGCTGCTCCTCCTCGTCGTTCGAGCAGAGCGGGTGGGAGGTGAGCGTCTGTGCGAAGGTGAGGTCGCCGAAGCCGGCGGCCTCGAGCAGAGCGACCTTCTCGGCCGTCGTGCGCCATGCGGCGACCTTGACGAACTCGATCGGGTAGGGGTTGGGCGGGTAGACGCCTTCGAGCAGCGGGTGGTCCCACGTGCCGAGTGCCAGGGCCAGGTTGTACATGATGCCGTAGGAGCTCTCCTTCGGAACGTCGATCAGGATGATCCGCCCGCCGTCGGGCAGGGCGTCGTAGGCCTTGCGGACGACCGAGGCGAGGTCGCCGATGTAGCTCGGCGTGCCGTTGAAGAGCAGCGTGTCGTAGTCGCCGTGCCCGAAGTCGGCCTCCTCGGCCGTGGCGATGGTCACGTTCATGCCCCGCTTGCGGGCGATCTCGGCCATGCCCACCGAGGGCTCGATGCCGTCGGTTACGGTGATGCCGTACTCCTTGCGGAGTATCGACTCGAAGAGGCCGCTGCCGCAGCCGACCGAGAGCACGCGGCCGGCATCCCGGAGCGTCGCGGCGACCAGATTGACCTCCGAATAGAGGACGTTGCGGTTGTCGAGGAACCAGGCATCGTAGGCCGATGCGTATTCGTCAAATCCTTTTCCCATGTCTGTTTTTTTCGTATTGAGGAGTTTAAAGTTCGATAATGTCCGTTTCGAGGCTCCTGAGATCGATAGTGAAGAGCCTTCCGTCGAGCGGCTCGCCGAATCCGGCGAGCAGTTTCAGCGCCTCCGAGGCCTCGAGGGCCCCGATAACGGCCGGGACGGCGCCGATGACGCCTGCCACGGTCTGCGGACGCCGGCAGAGCGCCTCGCGGTCGGGGTAGAGATCCGCATAGCGGCGCCCCCGCAGGTGGTTGAAGACGCCGACCTGCCCGTGGAAGGCCCCGATCGAGCCGTAGACCCACGGCCGCCCGCACGCCGCGCAGGCATCGTCGATCAGGTAGCGCGTCGTGAAGTTGTCGCAGCAGTCCACCACCAGGTCGAAAGCCGCGGCCAGCTCCCGGGCATTGGCTGCGGTCAGCCCCTCCGGGAAGCACTCGAAGCGCGTGTGCGACGAGAGGGCGGCGAGCCGTTCGGCGGCCGCCTGCGTCTTGGGCCGCCCCACGTCCTGCTCGGTGTAGAGCGTCTGCCGCTGGAGGTTGCTCTCCGAGACGACGTCGGGATCGGCCAGTCCGATGCGGCCCACCCCCGCGCCCGTCAGGCACGGGGCGGCGGCTGAGCCCAGACCGCCCAGCCCGACGATCAGCACCGAGGCCCCGGCGAGCCGCCGCTGTCCTTCGGTCCCGATCTCGGGGAGCATCGTCTGGCGTGCGTAGCGTGCGTCGTACATGGCCGTCAGTCGAAGATCTTGTCCCAGTCCTTCCACACCACCTCGTAGCCCGCACGGCGGATGTCGGCCTCGACCTCCGCGGGGGTGCGTTCGTCGCTCACGGCGAACTGCTCGAGCGACTGCGGGTAGGTGACGTACCCGCCCGGGTCGGTCTTCGAGCCGGCACTCATCGACGTGACGCCGAGCGTGGCCATGTGGTTGCGGAACGAGGCGCTCTCGCGCGTCGAGAAGGAGATATCCACGTCGTGGTCGAAGATGCGGAAGGCGAATGTGAGTTGCGCCAGTTCGCGGTCGCTCATCACCACGTTGGGCTGGAAATGGCCCTCCGAGGGACGCATGCGCGGGAAATTGACGCTGTAACGGGTCTTCCAGTAGTGCCGGCGCAGGTATTGCAGGTGCAGGGCCATCATCGTGACGTCGGTACGCCACTCCTCGAGGCCGATCAGCACGCCCATGCCGATCTTGTGCACGCCGGCCTGTCCCATGCGGTCGAAGCCGTTCACGCGCCACTCGAACTTCGATTTCATGCCCGCCGGGTGGTAGATGTTGTAGTTCTTGCGGTTGTAGGTCTCCTGGAAGCAGACCACGCCGTTGAGTCCGGCGTGCGTGAGCCGCCCGTACTCCTCGGCCGCAAGGGGCATCACCTCGATGGTGAGGTTGTTGAACCACGGACGGCAGATGCGCAGCGCCTGCTCGATGTAGTCCACGCCGGCGGCCCGGGGGTTCTCGCCCGTCACGAGCAGCAGGTTCTCGAAGGGGCCGAGCTCGCGGATGGCGCGGCATTCGGCCTCGATCTGCTCCGGGGTGAGGATCACGCGCGGGATGGCGTTGTGGCGGTTGAATCCGCAGTAGACGCACGAGTTGGTGCACGAGTTGGTGATGTACATCGGGATGTACATCGAGATGGTTTTGCCGAAGCGCTCCTGCGTGTACCTGCGGCTCAGGCGGGCCATCGGTTCGAGGTAGGCCGCGGCGGCCGGCGACACGAGCGCCATGAAGTCGTCGAGGGTCGGATGCTCCTTGCCGAGCGCCGCCTCGACATCGGCCGGGCGTTTCGACGCGATGCGCCGCGATGTCTCCTCCCAGTCGTATTGTGCCAGTTCTTCCGAAAACATGATCTTCGTGCGTTTAGTCGAGGAACGAGGTGAGCGGGCTGCTGGCTTCGGCACACCGGGCCTGTGCCCCGAGCCCGGCTTCGAAGGCCTCGCGTCCGGCGACGACGGCACGGGCGAAGGCCTCGGCCATCCGCACCGGATCGCCGGCCACGGCGATCGCCGTATTGACCAGCACGGCGTCGGCGCCCAGCTCCATGGCTGCGGCGGCGTGCGACGGGGCGCCCAGTCCGGCATCGACCACCACCGGGACGTTGCTCTGCTCGATGATGATCTCCAGCAGGTCGCGCGTTACGAGCCCCTTGTTCGTGCCGATCGGTGCCGCGAGGGGCATGACCGTGGCGGCGCCAGCCTCCTCGAGCCGCTTGCACAGCACGGGGTCGGCCTGGATGTAGGGCAGCACGACGAAGCCCAGTCTGGCGAGCTCCTCGGTGGCGCGAAGCGTCTCGACGGGGTCGGGCAGCAGGTACTTCGGGTCGGGGTGGATTTCGAGCTTGATGAAGTTCGTGCCGAAGGCCTCGCGGGCCAGCTGGGCGGCCAGTACGGCCTCCTCGGCATTGCGCACCCCGGAGGTGTTGGGCAGCAGCTGGATCTCGGGGCGGCGGACATGCGCGAGCATGTCGTCCTCGGGGTTCTCCATGTCGATGCGTTTCATCGCCACGGTGACCATTTCGGTGCCCGAGGCGGCGATCGCACGGGCCATCAGGTCGTTGGAGCTGAATTTACCCGTGCCTACGAAAAGACGCGAACGGAAGGTCCGTCCGCCGATTGTCAATTCCTTCATGGTTTGTATTTTTTGAGGATTTCGATGATTTTGCGGGTTTCGGCCGCCGGGTCGTCGGCGCGGAGCAGCGTCCCCGAGAGGGCGATGCCCGCGATGCCCGTGGCGAGCAGGGCGTCGATGTCGCCGGCCGTGATGCCGCCGATGGCTACGACCGGAAGCGCAATGCCGTTCTCGCGGCACTGTGCGGCGATGCGGCGGTAGCCCTCGAGCCCGAGGATCGGGCTCAGGTTCCGTTTGGTCTCGGTGAAGCGGAAAGGGCCGAGGCCGATGTAGTCGGCACCCTCCGCGGCCGCACGGACGATGTCGTCGAAGGTGTTGGCCGTGGCGCCGATGATCTTCCCGGGCCCCAGCAGGGCGCGGGCCTCGCGGGGCGGCATGTCGTTCTTGCCGAGGTGAACGCCGTCGGCCCCGAGTTCGGCAACCAGATGCACGCGGTCGTCGAGCAGGAACGTCGCGCCGTATGCGCGGCACAGTCGGCCCACCTCACGGCCTGTGCGCAAGAACTCGTCGTCCGCGGCCTCCTTCATGCGGAGCTGCACCCAGCGGCAGCCTCCTTCGAGCACGGCCCGCGTGCCGTCGATTTCGTCGCGGCGGTCGGTATGGTGTGTGATGAATTGCAGCATGACTTCAGGTGATCGTTATAAGTTTTTGAATGCAATGATTTTGTCGATGGTCCGGTGCAGCGCTTCGGGTGAGGGCTGCTGCCAGATCGAACCCAGCAGGGCCGCGCCGCCGAATCCATAGTCGCGCACGGCCGCAAGGCGGTCGGGCGTGATGCCGCCCAGGGCCAGCGTCCGGTCGCCGAGCACCCCCCGGGCTGCGGCCGTGCGGAGCTCTTCCGCAGTGAAGGCCGCGCGGTAGCCGTTTTTCGAGATGCTGTCGAAGATCGGGCTGAGGAAGCGGTAGCTGCAGGCGGTGTCGGCCGCCAGCTCGTCGAGCGAGTGGCACGAGCGGCTGACGACGCCCCGGAAGCCCTCGGGCGGAAGGGGATTCCGGGCGTTCAGGTGCACGCCCCCGATGCCGTACTGTATGGCGAGGCAATGCCCGTCGTGGAGCGACAGCCTCGGCCGCAATGGCTCGGGGATCGCTTCGAGGAGCGCACACAGCTCCTCCCGAGAAGCCTCCGGCTTGCGGATGTGGACCCGGTCGATGCCTGCGTCGAGCAGCAGCCGGATCGTCGCGGCCTCACGGGGCACGGCGTGCGGCGGGGTGATGACGACGATCCGCATCATCCTCCGCAGACGGCCCGGATGATGGTGACCTTGTCGGCCTCGTGCAGTGTGGCGGAGGCCCATTCGCTGCGGGGAACGACCCGGTTGTTCACGGCGACGGCGACTCCGTCGGCGGGGGTCCCGAGTGCGGCGAGCAACTCCGAAAGCGTTGCGCCGTCGCGTGCGGCGACCGGCGTGCGATTGACAATTACTTCCATGCGATTACCGTAGTTATGCGGAGGAATGCTCCCGGCGGGAAACCGTTACGGTCTATGAACAAGTCCTTTCGGCGGTATTGACCGCATCAAGTTCATAGGGTATGATCTCAGCCGTTTCCCGCAGTCGGAAAGGCACCCCTCTTGTATCTTTACGGCAAAAATAAGAAAAAAAACGTTCGGATATGCACCCGGCGGCGATTTCTTCCTTCTCCGGCCGGCGTTTTTTGTCGGACGGGGCCGGCACACAGTGACGCCGCAGCTTCCGGGGGATGGAAACTGCGGCGTCGTCCGAACGGTGTGTCGGGATCCGACCTCCGGTCGGGGAGGAGTTTAGTCCATCGGACAGTCGTCGGGCAATGCGGCCGGTTCCGGCTCTGCGGCCGGAGCCTCATCGGGAAGCACTACTCCTTCGGCCGAGAAGAGGACTGTCATCTCCGTTCCCTCCTGTTGGCGCAGCACGACCCGATAGGTCTTCGTGCCGCTCTCGTCTTCCTTCACTGCAGCCTCCTTGATCTCGGCCTCGGGGTAGTATTTCTCGACGGACATCGCCACGGCTCCGGGGAGCTCCTTTACATCGATCGGTTTGAAATCGGCGTCCTGCGCCGCGACTACCGTCGCCTGCGACGACATGTTGTTCCCTGCCCACACGGCGGTGCCCGAAGCTACGAGCATGGCCGCCACAAAAAATAACCTTTTCATAACACCAACATTTTAATGGTTAGACACCAGTTTTTCTGCTTGAACTCATGAGTTGTTCTGCTTCGGAAAAGGTCAATTTGCCGGCCAAAACGGCAAGAAGAGTGTAACTTTCGGATTATGAGCCACATGTGGTATCGTGCCAAAATGCCGTGATGCGGAGCGGATGCGTATATATTCCACACAGTTGTGGACGCGCACCACACCCGTCCCGCCCGGCGGATGGGTGTTGATGCAGCAAGAACAGCTCCGGCGGGCCCGATGCGGGCAAAAGGTAAAAATGGTAGAACGATCCGTAATCCGGATCATATCCGGAGCGGAAAAACGCCCTACCTTTGTATCGGGTTCGGAGGGAAATACCCGAGAGCCGGACGAAACGGAAAACCGAAGCACACCCGAATGAGAACGACAACCTGCATGCTCATGCTGCTCCTGACCGCAGCGGCAACGACCGCGGGCATGCCCCGTGAGCGACAGAAACACGTAAAACATACCGATATGGAGACTCTGCAACTGACTGCCGAATGGGACAAGACCTTCCCGCAAAGCGACAAGGTCCTGCACACGAAAATCACCTTCCACAACCGCTACGGCATCACGCTGGCGGCCGACCTCTACAAACCCCGGGGAGCGACCGGCCGCCTGGCCGCCATCGCTGTCTGCGGCCCCTACGGCGCCGTGAAGGAGCAGGTGTCGGGCCTCTATGCCCAGACGCTTGCCGAGCGGGGATTCCTGACGCTGGCCTTCGACCCGTCGTTCTGCGGCGAGAGCGGCGGCGAACCGCGCTACCTCACCTCGCCCGAGATCAGCACCGACGACTTCAGTGCCGCGGTCGATTGCCTGCTCATGCGCGACGACGTCGATCCGGAGCGCATCGGCATCGTCGGCATCTGCGGCTGGGGCGGCTTCGCCCTCAATGCCGCGGCCAACGACCCCCGTATCCGCGCTACGGTGACCTCGACGATGTACGACATGAGCCGGGTGAATGCCCGCGGCTACTTCGACTCGATGTCCGACGAGGAGCGCTACCGGCTGCGCGTGCAGCTCAACGAGCAGCGCACGCGCGACTATCGCGCCGGGGATTATGCACGCGACGGCGGGGTGGTGGACCCGCTGCCCGACGACGCTCCGCTCTTCGTCCGCCAGTATCACGACTACTACAAGACCGCGCGCGGGTACCACCGCCGCTCACCCAACTCGAACGACGGGCTCAACCGGACCAATTCGCTCGCGTTCATCAACATGCCGATTCTCTCCTGTGCCGGCGAGATCCGCAGCGCCGTGCTGATGATCCACGGGGCGGAGGCCCATTCGCGCTACTTCAGCGAGGACGCCTTCAAACTGCTCCGTGGCGACAACAAGGAGCTGCTGATCATCCCCGGGGCTTGCCACGTCGATCTGTATGACAACCTGGAGGTGATTCCGTTCGACCGCATCGAACGCTTCTTCCGCAAGGTGTTCGACGGCCCGGCAGCCGAGTGATGCCGCATAAGACACTGTACAAAAAAAAATATCGAACATGAAACGTACAATGATGATGCTTATGGGAATCGTTGGTTTGAATCTCGGTGCGGCGGCTCAACAGACACCGGAGCGTACCGGACTTTCGGACAAGAACGTCCTTGTCGCCTATTTCTCCTGTACCGGAACCACGGAGCGGGTGGCCCAGGCCATTGCCTCGGAGACCGGCGGAGACCTTTACCGAATCACACCCGCCAAGGCCTATACGCCTGCGGACCTCGACTGGAGAAACAACCGCAGCCGCAGCTCCGTGGAGATGCGCGACGAGGGTGCGCGACCCGAACTGGCCGGGAAACCGCTCGACGCAGGACGTTACGACGTGGTGTTCCTCGGTTATCCGATCTGGTGGGACCTCTGTCCTCGGGCGGTCAATACGTTCCTCGAACAGTACGACTTTGCGGGCAAGACCGTGATTCCGTTCGCCACTTCGGGCAGCAGCCCGATAACCAACAGCGCAAGGGAACTCCGGTCGCTCTATCCGAAGATCTCGTGGCGCGAGGGACGGCTGTTCAACGGCGGTGCGGGACAGGCCGGCAAGTGGGCCCGTCAGGCGATCGAGTAATCCGGTTTGCCACCCTTCCGCCGGGACCTCCGCCGCAGCTCGGCTCCGCGGCGGAAGGGGCTGGATGCGGGCCGGGATGTGTCCGCAGATTATGCCGCTGAACGGAGTTGCCGGGTAACCGCCTTCAGCGGCCGTGAGGAGCTGAAACTCCCGTTTCAGTTGCAGAGCCGCAGCAGCGTCTCGGGGAAGAGAATCGTGCTGCGGCTCGACTATGGCTACACCGACGAGTGCCGGCCCGAACACCGCAAGGCCGACAAACTGGTGGTCGGATGCCGTGCGGATATCCGGTCCGACGGAGGAGGGCTTGTTGTCGAATCCGATGCCAAACCGCCAAAACCAAAAAGATAACTCTTGCGCCTTTTTGTATTATTCCTCAAAAAAATGTATCTTTGTTGCGATAATATTGCTTGTTTGCGCATCCGTTACTGGCTGCCGGTATTCAGATAGCTTACAGGCAGATAGCCGATCCCTGATCGGTCGATATACATCCGGCAGCCATTTTTACCGTCCGACGAGGCCATGGCATAAAAAACCCGCACACCCCGAAGGATGTACGGGCCGGAACCGGTTATAGCTTACAGGCAGATAACCTTCCTGAATCGGTCTGTTCAAACATATTCTGTCAGAGGTTATTCTACCTCATCCATATTGATTTCATAGCCGGACGATACGAAGGTCCAGTCCTGGGGACGATTACCGTTCGTGCAGGTAACGTTGGTCTCTCCCCATGCACCGTCAGCAATGGCCTTGAACAGGTTTAACGGATCGGAGTCATTCCTGGTACGCAAGTTGAAGTGCATGATTGAACCATAACCGGCTTCAGCTAATTCATAGGCATAATCACCATAAACTGTTACACTGCCGATAGAGCCCAGATTGATTGACAATGGAGCAAAATGATCCTTGGTTACGCCGGAAATACCGATGTTGGTGCTGTAACCAAAGTTTGCATATGCATGGTCAATCAAGGCTCCTGCCTGAGCGTTAATAGTGTTGTAATAGCCCCATTGGAATACCGTGATGAGCTTGTCTGCCGGCATCAACTCGCGGAGTTTGATAATGATTTGGCTGAAGGAGGTTGAATTGGTCGATGGATAGTTTGCATACTCATCGTCGAATCCGATACCGTCCAGACCGTATTTCTCCACGGCGTAGGCCAGTATCTTGGCAAACTGCGTGGTCTGCGTGTCGTTCATGTTGGCGACACCGATTCCCTGCCAGTCACCCAATACGGTCAGCAACACCTTGATGCCCATATCCTGAAGCGGCTTTACATAGGTCAGATAACCATCGTTTTCCAACAGGTTGGTCATCTTGTCGTTCAGATAGAGCGTCGGCTCTACCACGCCGTTTACCGTCCGCTTGTGGATATTCGAGGCAAAAAGTTCCACAATGTCTGCATAGGGCGTTCCGTCGGGAAGTTTGTAGTCTCCTGCATTAAGCGGGTTTACGTCGTTGGTCTCGACATAGATCGTGACCGTCGGAGTCTTATCTCCATAAGCTCGCGTTTTAAGAGCCGATTCCTGACCTTTGTCAATCATCGGTTCATCGGCCTGCTGGCACGAGAACAACATGCTGGCGCCCATTACGAAGGCAACCATGAGTTTAAAAGACTTTTTCATATTCAACACAGGTTAGTAATGAATAAATGTTGTTTGTTGCTCTTGTTTGAGAGCTGGAAAATTTGAATATGCAGAATCGACCGATTTTATTGCCAATCCTTTTTCCATTTACCGTATCCGCCTATGCCATTAGGCAATAGGCCTAATCTATAGTTATCAAATGTATAACTATACCCGCTTCTACTGCCAAGTATGTAGCGATTCTCTGCATCCATATAAGTGCAACACAACGCGAACTGCACATCCCAAACTGTTTCATAATTGTCTTGTAAATTAGTACGCAAATCATCGAAAACAATAATGTTGTTGGACTTATAGTTCGGAACCCAGTCAATGAGGAATTCACACGCCGTCTCCAATTCAATTGAATTGGCAGGATAAATGGGGAAATTAATACATCCGTATCGCTCCTTGGGCATGTTGGCAATTGGCTTCTGAGTATAGGGTGAGATGTATTCCAATCCATCGTTCCACGGATCAAGCAATTGCGGGGCTTCACTGTTGCTGTTATATCCGGACCATGCATAATCAAGGTAGTCTCCAACCGCAATACCTCCCGTGGCCTCCGTATCCCAAAAACTTTCGGTAGGTTCTTCGTATACGGTCAGTGTCAGCAATTTTTCCGAGCCGAGCGATTCACGCATTGCTTTGATCAGTTTGGGATATGAGGTGGTATTGACAGCTGGCATCCCCTCTTTTCCGTAACCGGCATTGCGGTCCCAAAGGTTGATGCCGTCAAGTTCATAGTTCTCGATCACGGCCTTGACCTGTGCTACAAAATCGGCAATCTGCTCGTCCGTGAGATTACAGAATCCGAGCCCGGAACCTCCACCTTCCAGACTGATGCATACTTTGCTGCCGTGTTCCTGTAGTGGGCGGATGTATTTTACAGTATGATCAAGAACATAGCGCATGTCATTTCCAAGGTTTAACAGTGCACGGCCTGTAGCTGCATCGTAATCAAGAACTACGGTTCGCAAATTGATGATATTCCCTACGGCATCGTACCAGGCTACTGTTGTCCCTCGGGCCAGTTTTTTACGCATGATATAATCTTGCGCCAATAAGGGCTGATAGTCGTTTGTGTTGATATAGAACACGAAAAACAGGTCATGGCCATCGTGCAGCGCATATTCATCGGTATATGGCTGGCGAACCGTAACATTATAGTACAGAGTTTTGCTGTCATCCGGAGAATCTTTTTCGGCAACAGTGAGCGGTAATATGTATTCCCCGGCAGCAAGTCCTGTCGCTGTAAACCTGATACGCTTCAATGCTGAACATTGAGTCTCAGGTGAGAGATCCATTGTGTTACCATCAAGAAATTCGTAATTGGTTTCCGGCAGCAACTCCCGTTCAATTTCGTCGTTGGGAGTATAACTGTCCAAAAGTGCCGCATTGACCCATGCGTCAATCGAAACCTTGTCGGAAGCAGGCGTTGTCTGTTGGAAATAAAAATTTCTTACAACAAAACCATTGCCGCCTTCGGTTAATAGCACATCTATCGTTCTGTCCGCCGCACTGCTGCTCCGCAACATTCCGTATGTGGTTTCAAGCGGTTCCCTATCGGGCAGTTTGCCGCCTTCGCGTTCCACGGTGCCGGCATCGCAGGCCGTAAGGCCCGCGAATACCGCCGTGCAGAGAAGCGTCACCATCCCATTCTGTATGTTGAATATCGTTTTCATAGTCACTCGTTGTTTTCGTTAAGTTTCGGAATCTCGATGCCCTGCGGCCAGATGATATCGTATTTGGCCACTCCGTCGTTGTGATACATCGAATAGTCCTTGACCGTGTTGCCCGAGGCTTCGTTGCATTTCCAGTAGCCCAGAAGTGTCGGGTCGTCCTGCGGGTCCTTGATCTCATACATGTTCTCCCAAATCTGTTCGGGGGTGCGCGCTACGGACCACACGCGGGCTTCGGCGATCTTGCCGTTCAGCGGACGGTAGTCGTCGTACGAACGGCCGAGGAAGAACTGGTAGGCTTCACCCAGTTTGTTGTAGCCCGTGTCGTCGGTCTCATACTGCGGCTTCTGGTCGTCGGGAGCCGTATTCCACAGATCGTAAAGGGCCCGCATGGCCAGGTTGATCTGGGTCTTCTGGCTCTGCGCCGAAATGCCGACGCCGGTAGCCTCGCTCTGGATCTGCCCATCGACGTAGATGCGCGCCGTGCGCGTTGCCTGGTCGTAGGTGCAGGCAACGTGGTACCAGCGGCCCTTCTCGAGATTCTTCGTCGCATCGCGACCCGGAATCTTGCCAAACTGCGAGCCGTTGCCCGAGCCGTCGAACTGCAGCTGCTGGCGCTCGAAATTCGTATCGCCGATACGCAGCAGCAGGTATTGCTCGACGCCCATGATCGAGGAGATGTTCACCGGATTGCCCGAAGCGTTGCTTGTGGCGAAGTCGTCGATGTAGATCAGTGCCTCGTAGGTCATGGCCGTAAGGCCGTTCCAGGCCTTGCTGTTCTCGCCGTACTTGTCGAGGGTCGGGAACTCGATCCAGTTGTCGGTAAGCTGCGCCGCGACGGTGATGGCCGACGAGCGCTTCACGACAAAATAGGCCACATCCGAGCCGGCGAGCACATCCATCGAAGCGTGGCTGATGCGCACGGGAACCAGATAGGTCTGGTCGATGGGAAGGGCGCCGGACTGCTCCTCTCCCTGGCCCATGAGCTCCTTGAGCTGCAGGGTCACGATGTCGGAAGAGCTCTTCCCGGCGGGAATCGTGACGTTGTCGGCCGACAACTCGTAGTATTGGGCGTCGAGCATCGGCCAGTCGGTTCCGTAGCGGGCATTGTAGGTGCCGACAAGCGACGGATCGACCGAGAGCGATACCGTGACGTCCTGTCCGGCGGGATAGGTCAGCATGGCCTGCATCGTGCATTCGTAGGTCGGGAGGTTGTTGCTGAAGGTCGTGAGCCGGACTTCGTCCGTTTCGGCGACGTCGAGGTAGACGACATTGCCGAATTTCCGGTCGTCGGCATCGTAGTTGTCGCAGGCCGACAGGGCGGCGACGGCGGCGACGGCCGTAATCAGATATTTTCCGTATTCTTTCATGGCGTTCGTTATTTAGCGGGATTCAACGTCTGGATCGCCGTGCGGATGGTCTGGTAGTTCATCTCCGCATGGTAGTAGTCTTCGGAGATGTTGTATGCAGCCAGACCGCCCACCGGGCCGAACTCGACGACGCGGCGCGCCATCTCTTCGACGGCCGCAAACTCCGTGCGCTCCTCGTCGAACAGGGGGGCGCTGATTTCGGCCGAAAGCAGCAGCTTTTCAGGTGCAATGCCGGCATATCCCGTGGCGTTCAGGATCTGCAGTTTCACCTCCTGGACATTTTCGATCTTCTCGGTGTCAAGTGCGATGTAGTCGATCCTGGCCCGGTCATCGGCGGCAAGCGACAGCGGGCTGCCTTCGAAGACGATGATCTGTCCTTCGGATTTTGCCGCCGAAAGTTTTTCGACAATCCGGGCCGTGGCTTCCGCAGCCAGCGGGTCGGTCGTGAACGAGTATCCATTCATGCCGTTGGCCGCTACGGCGGCAATAACCCGCTCCAGATAGGCGTCGAGCGCCTGGGGGTCGGCAAACTCGGACTTCCGTGCGGCGTAGTCGATCTGATAGAGCACCTGGGTCCCCTTTTCATGCATCACGGCCATGTCTTCCGCATCGAACTCCGAGAAGTTGTCGGCGTTCGTGAGCGTCACGATGTCGAGCGAATCGGGAAGGCAGCGCATGAAATCCTGTTCGCTCGAGGACTTCTCGGGCGAGTTGTGCAGCCGGGCGTAAACGATAAAGTGCTCGGACTGCTTGTAGGCTCTCAGTGCCGCGGTATATTCGGCCCAGAGTTCGGGGTCCTGTTCCCACGGCTTGTTTACTTGATTCTCCACGGTCTCCATCTCCGTCCAGTCGCTGCATGCCGTGAGGGCTGCGGCCGCAACGCCCAACAGCAGGAGACGTATCGTCAGTTTCGGTTTCATGTTCATGACAATTACTTGTTATACGGTTTGCAATCCCACCATACGCGGGTACCCATGACGTCGCCCGTGCGGTCGCCGTTCTGCTGCTCCGCGTCGAGCGTCTGGATTGCGGTCTGGAGGTTGGTGTTGTTCTGCTGGTACTCCTCGACGGGGTAGGGCAGACGGCGTGCGCCCTGTTCCACATTGACCGATCCTCCCGACTTGTCGGTGGGAACGGGCAACAGCTTCGGGTAGCCCGTGCGGCGGTGTTCGGACCACGCCTCCACGCCCAGCGGGAAGATGGCGATCCACTTCTGCGTGATGATCCGCTCGAGATTGCGCTCCCATACGGCTTCTGCATCGCCGGCGTCCGATGCCGTCTCCCACGGAACGGTAATTTCGCTGCGGGCCGATGCGCTGTAGTTGCCCAACGGGTCGGTATAGGGCGCCGGCTTTTTGCTGGCGTCCGCCAGGTAGGCCTCCGCCCCCGAAGCGCCGCGCTCCTCGAACGACAGCTGAACGGCCTGCTCGTAGAGCGTCTTCGCCGTCTCTTCGGATCCCCAGCGCAGTTCGTATTCGGCGCGCAGGAACGTGGCCTCGGCAGCGTTGAACCACAGGTAGGGGGTCGTCGATTCGACGATCATGTTCGAATACTTGGCCATGGCCGTCGATTTGCCCGCCACGTCGATGCCGATGCGGATGCCGACGTAGTCGCCCACATCGTTCGGCAGGAACATCTTCTCCATGCGCGGGTCGTTGTAGCCGGTCATGTAGCAGAGGATGTCGGCCCCGACGCGGTGGTCGCCCCAGTCGTTGTAGATGAGCGTCGGGCGGTTCTCCGCGGCATGCATCGCCGCATTGTCGGCATTCGCCGTAATGACACCTCCGGCAATGGCTTCGGCGGCCTTCGCCTTCGCCAGTTCGGGCTTGACGTAGGAGAGCCGCATGGCCATGCGCAGTTTCAGCGAGTTGGCATACTTGAGCCACTGGGCGATGTTGCCGTAGTAGACGGCGTCGTAGCGGTTCCATGCCTCGGCCGGAAGCGTCGTGTTGCGGCCCAGGATCTCGATGGCTTCATCCAGCTCCTCGAACATCTTCGTGTAGACCGCCTCCTGCGAGTCGTAGGCTACATAGACCGACTCGTTGCTCTCGAGCTGCGAGTAGGGTATCGGACCGTAGGAGTCCGTCACACGATGCATGATGGCCACGCGCAACAACCTGGCGAAGGCTATGGCCACCTCGTCGTCCGTACCGCCGACGATGCCCTTGTAGGGTGTGTAGGTCTCCGTGATGACATTTGCAAAGGGCCATTTGCGCCAGTCGGCCGAGGGGTTGTAGGTCTCGAACTTCGTCTGCCACGTATCGACCGTCGCGCCGATATAGCCGCCGAACGGACCGCCCGAAAGCGACTCGTTGAACTGGTACATGTGTTCTTCGACCGGGATGACCAGACTTTGCAGCGATTTGAATTTTGTGCCGGTTTTGTAGTTCAGGGCCTCCATCTGGTCTTCGGTGACCTGATTGGGATTGCGGTTGATCTCTTCGAAATCCCCCGTACAGGCTCCCAGGCCGAGCAGCACGACCGCAAGCAGCAGCCGCTGCACCTTATGATTCATAGTTTTCATGGTCTTGCTGTTCATTTAGAATTGGAATTTTACGTTGAAACCCAGGCTTCGGAGCGACGGCATCATGAAGTAGTCGATGCCCTGGTAGTTCAGGCCCGTCGAGGCGACGGCCTCGGGGTCGAACGGCGCCTTGCAGTAGATCATCCAGAGGTTGCGCCCGACGAACGAGACGGTCATGCGCATCTTGTCGCGGAACCACTTTGCGGGCAGCGTGTAGCCCAACGACAACTCCTGCAGACGGATGTTCGTCGCCGAATAGGTGTAGTACTGCGGCAGGCCCGACTGCGAACCGATGGCCTGGTACCACTTCTGCGCATCGACCAGCTCGCGGCCGTTGATCCACACGCCCCCGGCATCGCGTGCTGCGGCCGAAGCCTCCGAAACGCCGTAGAGGTCCATGTTGGCCTGCGTCGCGGAGTAGCAGATGCCGCCGATGCGGGCCGTAAAGAGCACGCCGAGATTGATGCCCTTCCACGAGAAGTCGTTGCGCCATGCCAGGTTGTGGTCGGGGAAGACCGAACCCAGATAGATGTCGTCCCCTTCGTCCGTCAGCAGCAGGTTGCCGTTCTTGTCCACCTCGATGTATCCGTTGTCGTTGAAGCGCAGGTCGGAGGTCGTGTAGAGGTCGCCCAGCGTGCCGCCCTCCTTGAGGATGTACTTCGCCTTGCCCAGACCCTTGATGTCGAGTTTGTTGAGATTCAACGGCTCACCCGTTACGGGGTTCACGGCGTTGGCCGCCAGTTCGATGATCTCGTTGCGGTTCCACGAGTAGGTGAAGTTCGTCGCCCAGCGGAAATCGCGCCACTGGTTGTCATATCCGGCCGACAGCTCGACGCCCGTATTGCGGACGTGGCCCGTCTGCAGGTAGATCGTCGTATAGGAGGACGAAGGCGGAAGCGAGGGGTCGAAGGTCTGGTTCTTCGTGTCGGCCTGATACCACGAAGCCGAGAGGCTGATGCGCTGCCACAGCCGTGCGTCGAGACCCACCTCGTAGGTGGTCGTGCGCTCGGGTTTCAGGTCCCCGATCGGATAGTGGGTCTTGTCCTTCCAGACGCGGTTCGTGGCGTCGTATTCGTAGGTCGGGATGGTCAGGTGACGCGGGAAAGGCATACCCACCGAGGCGATCGAGCCGCGGATCTTCAGGTAGCTCAACGCCTCACCCAGATCCCATGTGGATGTCGGCACCCACGACAGTCCGACCGACGGATAGAAGAACGACGAGGAAGGGGAGTTGGCCAGTTGCGAGGCCCAGTCGTTGCGGCCCGTCACCGTGAGGTAGAGCATCTGACGCCAACCCACCTCCACCGAAGCGAACAGAGACTGCGTCTGGTCGTGCCAGCCCGTCTTCTCGGCCCGTTTCTTCGTGTCATCCAGATCGAAGACGTTGAAGACGTTCGGAAGTCCGTTCTCCTGGATCGGGCCGCGGTACGACAACTCATCGGTTTTGATGTTGTTGATCGAGGCGCCTATGTTCGCGTTCAGCGACCAGTCGTCGCCGAAGGTCTTGTTGATATTGACCATCACGTCGCCGTAGGTCTGCGTGTTGTAGGCCCGGGCCTCGGTGTAGTGGCCGTTCTTGCCGCCGTCGGTGATGGTCGTATTCGACGAGGCGTAGAGTTTCTGCGTGTAGAGCGAGTTCATGTTGTCGATCCGGACGCGCCCCGAGACATTCAGCCACGGCAGGATGTCGTACGAGGCCGAGAACGAGAGCATGTAGCGCTTCTTGTCCGTATTGCGCAGGTTGCGGTAGGCGATCCAGTAGGGATTCTGCATCCGCAGGTCGCCGCCCTCCATGTCCGACGACCAGAACTGCTCCATGAGCTTCGTACCCTCGTTGTAACGTTCGAAACGGCGGTAGAGGTCGAAGTTCTCGCCCCTCGGGAAGAGGTAGGCCGGGACCAGCGGGTTCGAGTAGACGCCCTGGTTGGTCATGTTTTGGTCCTGCTGGTAGATGTAGCTGGCCGAGGCATCCAGACGCAGCTTGTCGTTCAGGAAGTAGGAGGTGTTGCGGAAGGTGAAGTTATAGCGGTCGTATTCGTTGTTGGGGATGATCCCGTCGGAATTGACTGCCGCAGCCGAGAAATAGGTCTGGTTGCGGTCCGTACCGCCCGAAAGCGTAAAGGCATTCGTGTAGACGTGGCCCGTCTCGAAGAAGTCATCGGGCGTGTAGCCGTAGCGCGAGGCTGCATTCAGCCGTTCGCCCCAGCTGTAGATGTTCGATCCGCTGCGCTGCCCGTTGAGTCCCGTTCCGTAACGGTTCTGGAACTCGGGTTGCACGAACGGGTCCAGAAACTCCGTATTGCTCGAAAGCGTCACCTTCAAGGCCCCGGCTTCGCCTTTTTTCGTCGTGATCATGATCGCGCCGTTCGCAGCCTCCGAACCGTAGAGGGCGGCGGCTGCAGCGCCCGTCAGCACCGACATCGACTCGATGTCCTCGGGGTTCAGGTCAGCGATGGACTCGGTGGCTCCGCGCGAGTCGAACTCCGTGCCGCCTCCGCCGCCGAAGTTGTACATCGGAATACCGTCGATGACGTACAGCGCGTTCGACGACTGCGAAATGGACTTGTTGCCGCGCAGCACGACCTTCGTGGCACCGCCGACACCCGACGACGAGGCGTTGATCGTCACGCCGGCCACCTTGCCCGACAGCGAATTGATGAAGTTGGCATCCTTGACGGTCGTCAGGTCCTCGGTTTTGACCTGTTGTACGTTGTAGGCCACGGCCTTCTCGGATCTCTTGATTCCCAGGGCCGTGACGACGACCGATTCGATTTGCGAAGCGGATTCCTCAAGCCTTATCTCGAAATAGGTTCGGTTGGCCACGGCCACGGTAACGGGCGTGTAGCCGATGAAACTGATTTCGAGCGACCGGTCGGCGGCCGGAGCCGGGACCTGAAGCGTGAATGTTCCGTCGATATCGGAACTGACACCTACGGTCGTGCCCTGAACCAGAATGCTGGCCCCGACAATCGGGCTGCCCGCCGCATCCAGAATCTTTCCGGAGACGGAAACCGGAGCCGAACGATCGTCCTTCCGGGTGAGTATGATGTATGAATCGTCGATCTGGTAGGATATGTCCGTATCGGCGAAGAGTTGTGCCAATACGTCCTGAACCGTTTTTTGTGCGGCGTCGATGCTGACTTTGTTTCGGGTATCGACACCTTTGTTGATGAACAAGTAACGAGTTTGATTTTCAATCTCTTTCATGACCTGCGCAATCGAAGCGTCTTCCATTTTGATGGAGATGCGGGCATTCTGTGCCGAAACCGCCCACACGCTTCCGAGCAGGGAGATTGTCAATACGAACCCAAACAGTCTTCGAAACCTGTGGAAGAATACTGTTTTATTCATATCTTTGCAATGTTTTAGGTAATAGGTTAGTTGGTTGTCTCAAAAACTCAATTCAATCTATTATCGGGCCTGCGGCATCCTACCTCCGCAGGCTTTTTGTTGAACGAGTTGCGGGTGGGTCTGCAGCTACGTTTTCATAGGCAATTCTGTTTAGGGTTGGACAATGGATGGAAGGGGATCAGTATATCGTCACCACATTCGTTTCCGGATTCTTTCTGTAGGAGAAATCTGCCGTGTATTGCAAGATGCGGAGCGCTTTGTCGATGCCGTCGTTTACGCGGATTTTGCCGCTGACGTTCCGGATGTCCGGAAGAGTTTCGAGTTCGATCCTGATTTTGACATCGAACGCCTGCTCGAATTTCTCCATCAGTTCGTCGAACGGCAGGCCCGATATGCTGACGAGGCCCTCCGTCCAGCACGTAATCTCCGGATCGGTGATCGGTTCCACAAAGAGGTGACCGTTTGACAGATTCGCGACATCGTTCGGATTCAATACGATCTCTTTCTGGGTCGGGTCGAGTTTGTTGGTGATCCGGACACGTCCCTCGAACAGAGCCGTGGAAAATCGCCGGCGTTTTTCATTGGCCACTACGTTGAACCGCGTTCCCAACACCCGTATGTCGGAGGCGAAGGTCTCTACGACGAAGGGCTGCTCCTCGTTGTGCGTTACATCGAACATGGCCTCGCCCGAGAGCCTGATGCGGCGGACGTCTTTGCCGAACACGGAGGGATATTCGATGACCGAGCCGGAGTTGAGCTGGACTCCGGTTCCGTCCGGCAGGGTGAGTTTCAGGCGTTGGCCGTTCGGGGCCTGCAATGTGTTGGTTTGTTCGGAGAACAGCTCGTAGGTCCGTTCCCGGCCGACATATCCTCCGATAAAAAGGCCGACGGCAAGCATGGCGGCAGCATGCAGCGCCATGCGCGCAACACGCTTCCAGTGGGTAACGATCCAGCTCGTAGGCCGCATCTGCTCGCCGTACAGCTCCATCATGTCGATCTGCAGATGCGCTTCATCGGCACATCGCTGGAACTCCTCCGGATCCTCCATGTACCACCGCTCGATCTGCTCCAGCTCTTCGGGCGTCGCTTCTCCTCGCAAGGCCCGGTATATCACGTCCTGATTCATCTTTCGTTGAAATTTGCTTTGTTTGTGCCTTTTATCTTTAAACGCATGACGCGGGGGAGTTTACAGACATTTCTGCAAATAAATTTATTTAAGAATCAAATAAGATATTTTATTTATTGCAATTGCTTTGTGGTAAGATGGTTGCGGCATGCTGTTTTTATACGGTTTGCAAATCACGTCCGCATTTCTTCGAAAGAAGCGGGGAAATATTGCATTTTGGCCAGTGGTTCGGGATATCTTTTTTGATAAAAGGCCTCATTTTCGCAAATATTTACTATTTTTGAACGCAATAGCGAAGTTTGAGCATGGGAAAGCCGACGAAAATATTGACGGCGGAAGAGTTTGACAAGCTGTTCAACGACAAGGAACGTTTTGTGCGAATTGCATACTCCTACGTGAATGATATCGAGGTTGCGACCGATATTACGACCGATGGCTTCATGTATTTGTGGGAACATCGGGACAAACTCGATATCGACATAAACATCAAGGGTTATATCTATAATTACATCCGAACCCGTTGCATCTCGTTTCTCCGCAAGCGGAAATCAATGATCAAGGCCCACAGCGAACTCTACAGAAAGGAGTTGTGGCGGATAGAGTCGGGTATCAATACACTCTCCAACGAAGAGTTGATCGACAAGCTGTTCGAGTCCGAAATTGTTGAGATATACCGCCGTGAACTGGCAAAAATGCCCGTGCTGACCCGCAACGTATTTATGGCCAGCAGGCTGGAAAACATGACTTATTTTCAGATTGCCCAGAAGTTCAATCTGACCGTCCGGCAGGTAACGTCGGAAATCCAGCGCGCCAGTCTGTTGCTTCGTGCGCCGTTGAAAGACTACCTGTTGGCTGCCGCCGTCATCTTCCTCTCCTCGATGGGATCGGAGTAACCCGCCCCCAAAAACAGGCCCCGCGAGACGTGTGGGCATCCGAAGGCGCTCCTGTTTGCGGAACCCGCTGTCAAACCCGACAACTGCGCTGGGCAAGTTGTACAATGTATACACCAATGCGTACCCTGTGCCCGAAAAAGGGCATATTTTGAGGTTCAAAACAAGGATTCGGGGTAGGGCTGAAAAACAAAAAGAGCCGACAATCTATTGATTGTAAGCTCTTTTCTGGTGAACCCGCTGGGATCGGAATATATTAGCTTAAATCTTTAATTATCAGATTCTTGATTTGGTTGTTAATTGTGGAGGTCATAATTTAGTCACAGCAGGCTGTCTTCATTTGTCTGATATCTGTCTGTGCTATCCTCGGTTCAAAGTTACGCTTTTTCTTGTTTTTCTGAAAGTTCAGTCGTTTATTTTTTTGTGATAATATGCTTCTTTATTCTTGTGTGATTTTCCCCATTTTTAATTCCGATTTCAAGATCTCATATACATAGGCCGAACTCTCTATGTAAAGCCCCGTATTCGGATCGGAGAGTTTGGCAAATGTCTCCGAATTGTGGAATACGGAAATCGCTTCGGTCATTTTCATTCCCTTGTCTTCCATCAAATAGGCGATGATGTCTTTGCTGATTCCTTCGATCAGATATTCTGTTTTTTTATCATTCATAAGGCTTGAGGTATTTAATGGCTCTATCCGTATGAAAGAAATATTGCGAAGAGACTTTATGAAAACGTATTTTTGATACTAATTTCTCCAGATCAATGATTCCATCTTTGAAATATCTGAATTGAGTTGCCATTTCATCATCTGCTACGGGGCCAATTACGATGTCGAAATGGTGTGTTGGATGCTCACTGTTTCGGTCCCTGTTTCCCATCACAAAGAGAGCCCATTCTTCATTCGGAATTGTAAATTCCTTGATGGATAACTCTTTATCGGCAAAGGCACCTTCTCTGTCAAATTCAAATACGCTGACGATTCCTTTGCCGCCATAGATCGTTGCTGTTCTTTCGGCCATTTTCGTGGCTTGCTCTTCGATTTCGGTCAAGTAAAAACCTTGCCCGAAATCTTTATATGGCCTGCATCGGGAAAAATCTATTTCCCTGATGAGAATGTTTGATCCGTGGTATAGTTTCATCGCAATCCTCCCCCGTTGTTGTAGCATACCCGAGCCAGATCTTCTACACTGTCATCTATCGAAAGAAGGTGTTCGGCATCGTAATGCTGTTCCAGAAAACTCAATCCTTTGTGCAAATTCAGATAGTTGCTCGCTTCACGGATTGTCAGGTCATATTTTTTTGCGAATTCGCTGATGTTTGCAACAACATATTCAATCAGTTTCTTGTTGATTACTGTTGCTGTATTCAATTCGACTGTAGCCGTAAGATTCAGTGTGTCTAAAACTTTTTTCAGGGTCGAGATTCGTGAACCCTGTCCGTTCTCTATCTTGGAGATCTGTGCTTTCCCAACTCCGACCTTTTGTCCCAGTTCCTCTTGTGTCAGGCCCAAGTTGTTCCGCTCCTTACGAATCAGTTTCCCGATCTCTTCAATCTTTGCTCCCATTTCTTTTTTTTGCAAATATATGTAAAGTTTCCTTAACTGGAAACTATCTTGTTGCTTTTATGACTTAAATAATAAAGGGACGATACAAATTTATCGTCCCTTTTCATTTGTTTAATGTTGGATAGTTTATTGGAGCAAAAAACTCGCTGATCGTTATTCTATAAAAATCGCAGATCTTATATATTGACATCAGTGTTGGAATCTTCGTTCCTGTTTCGTAGCTGTTGATGCTTAATCTTACTTTCTCGATAAGATATTCTTGCGAGTGATTGTGCTCCTTGCGCAATTCTTTAATTCGTTGTCCTATGCTGACAACGAATTCTTGGTTTGTATAATATCGCGCTTTCTTTACCACGAATGCAAAAGAACCACCGAATTTGAATATTTATACATATTCGCGAATACTTATTCGGGATTAATTTCTATATTTGCATTTAGATAACTGAAATTGCGCAAATTCATTGATTGCACAAAGCGGTTAAGAATAATTTGGAATATATTGAGGTATATGAGGAATTACGCTGATAGCCTTACAGCGCATTCGTGAATTTATACCACATGAATATACCCGGCTTTATGTACCCGACATAAAGTCCGGGAATGAGGGGACATTAACTGTTGGAATTTACATGCTCTATCGCAATCACATGTAAATCGAATAGCGTTCCCTCATTTTATTTTCTGTTCATTAAATAGAACAGAAGCATGTATGCGGGCATGTAGTCTCTTAAGGCAATTCTCAGGGATTCGAGCGCCTTTGTAATTTCCCAGGTTACCCGTCTGGCAGGTATCTGGTATTTATCCGAGATCTCTTTATGCGTCATGAGTCCGAACCGGCTGTCGGAAAAGATCTCCCGTCGGAGTTGCGGCATCTTAGCGAGTTCGCGTCGAATGATTTTTTCCACATCGTTCGAAAAAAGGTTGGCTTCGATCTCGTGATTTTCCAGTGAACGGAGACTGATTTGCAGTTGCCGTTCCTTGTGGTCCTGAATATGATTTTGAATTTTGGAATGGATGCTGTTCATTCGGATGTACTCGTAGCAGGCGTTTTTGATGATTTGTACGATATACATCCGATAATCGCCTTTTTGAGGATCCAGCTTGCCTTTATGTTCCCACAATTTGAGGAAACAATCCGATACGATGTCTTCCGCTACGGTATCATTCCGTACATAGGAATATGCCAGCAGTTTGTACGCCTCGATGTTGGCAAAAAAATGCTTGCCGAGTTCATCGAACGTAAAATCGATTCCCATAGATGTTGCTGTCATACCCATAACTCGAAAACAAAGTTAAGATATTTTACAGAAAAACGAAATTTATTTGTTTGGCATCGATGTGGAGGATCATTACGAATAGATAATTCATAATGCGATGTTTATCAAGTAGTTGTTTTTAATAAACAAAATGAATAAATAAATTAAAAAATTTATTTGCAAAAAAATGCAAAATTTTGTGTAGTACCCCCTGTCCTCATTCATAATATATATAGAACGCTAACTGAAATACGACATGCAAGACGAGGTAATATATCGCTATCTGACCGGCAAATGCTCGCCGGAAGAGGAGACGCGACTTATGGAATGGTACCAGGAGGATCCCGAAACTCATCAGCGCGACATTGATCGTGTCCGTCTTATTTTCGAGGGTATGCTGGTTCATCAGGTGATCGGAGCAATGGAGAATCGCCCCAAACGAATCTGGACACTTCGCAAGATGGTCCGATATTCGGCGGGCATCGCTGCCGGGCTGATTCTTTTTGCCGGAGGTTTGTATTGGATGCGTGCGCACACCTATGATGAAATCTCGGCTCAATTCACCTCTTTTGAGACACCGGCCGGACAACGTGTAAGCATGAACCTGTCCGACGGCACGCATGTATGGCTCAATGCCGGTTCGCGAATCGAATATCCGGTGGTTTTCGACCGCCGGATCCGCCGGGTGCGGATCTCCGGCGAGGCGATGTTCGACGTGACGCATGATGCGGACCGTCCCTTCATCGTCGAAACCTTTGCCTCGGAAATAGAGGTTTTGGGAACAAAGTTCAATGTTGTCGCGGATGAATCGAGATCCTTGTTTTCAACGACTTTGTTAGAAGGCAAGGTGAAGGTTTCGTCGGGTGATCAGCATGTGATTCTCCATCCCGACGAGGTTGTCAATCTTATAAACGGTCACCTCATGGTCTTCCACAACAATGATCCTGTGGCGATGCAGTGGCCCGAGGGTATCATCAGCATGAAAGGTATTTCTTTCGAGGAGCTGATGTCGAAATTCGAACGAATCTACGATGTCCGGATCGTGTATGAATGCGAGAAGATTCCGACGATCGAATTCGCCAGTGGCAAAATCCGAGTCTCGGACGGCATCGACCATGCGCTGCGGGTGTTGCAGCATGTGGCGGATTTCACCTATGAGCGGGATGAGGAGCACAACATCATTCGTATAAAATAGGAATAATCTTGCGATAGAGTAACATATTGTGTAATTCGGGAAAAAAGAGTGCCTATGATAAAATGACAATGAGAACCTGAAACCATTGATTCTCTTGAAAAAGAAAGCCTGCGGATATTGCCGATCCGCAGGCCGGTAACAGAGAATAAAACTAACCTTACTACATCTATTACCTTTAATTTCACAAAAGTATGAATAAAACGAGATTCTGCAAAATCCGGAATCTGTTTGAGGTCATTCTGCTGATGTGTCTGTCCCTTCAGATTCGAGGAGCACAGGCACAGACCGCCCGTTTTACGATCCATCTGGAAAAGGTTCCGATGGAACAGGTGGTCAATGAAATAGAGAAGCAATCGCGCTATCTGTTTCTATTCAATAAGGACATCGACAGTCGGCGTATTATCGTATCGGTGAATGCCGAAAATCAAACCATCACTCAAATTCTCCCCGCTCTTTTCAAAGATACGGGACTTGATTACACGATCGAGGGCATGTCGATTCTTGTAACCAAAAAGGCGGATGCTTCGGAAAAACCGGTGCAGGTCCGGGGAAAAGTGCTTGACCAGCAAGGACAGCCGATTGTGGGGGCTTCAGTCATCGTTCAGGGAACGACCGTGGGTGTCTCTACCGATGCTCAAGGCCGTTTCGAACTGGAAGTCCCGGCTCCGGCGGCTTCCCGGGTGCTCGAGATCAGTTACCTGGGTTATGAGACGGCGCGTGTGGCAGTCGGTTCGCGTACTCGCTTCGATGTGACGCTGCGCGAGGCGGCTTCGGAGATCGAACAGGTCGTTGTGACGGCCCTCGGCATCAAACGTCAGGAAAAGGCCCTCTCGTACAACGTGCAGCAGGTCGCGCCGTCGGACATCACGATGGTCAAGGACGCCAACTTCATGAACTCGCTGACGGGCAAGGTCGCCGGTGTGACGATCAACACCTCTTCGTCGGGTGTCGGCGGCGCCTCGAAGGTTGTCATGCGCGGTACGAAGTCGATCCTCCAGTCGTCGAACGCCCTCTATGTGATCGACGGCATTCCGATGAACAACGTCGGAGGCGGGGGCGGCACGGAGTTCGATTCGCGGGGTGCCACGGAAGCCATTGCGGACCTGAACCCCGAGGACATTGAGTCGATCTCGGTGCTGACGGGCGCCTCGGCGGCGGCTCTTTACGGGTCGAGTGCGGCGAACGGCGCCATCATGATCACGACGAAGAAGGGGCAGGCCGGACAGTTCAAGGTGACCTATTCGAGCCAGACAGAGTTCCTCGCGCCCTTCGTGATGCCGGAGTTCCAGAACCGCTACGGCACGGGCAGCTACGGATCGGTATCGGGATCGCCGGTCTACAGTTGGGGCCCGAAGCTCACCGAAGCAGCCCGTACGGGGTATACGCCGGACGAATTCTTCGAGACGGGCCATGTCTATACGAATGCCGTAACGCTTTCGGGCGGTACGGACCGCAACCAGACCTACTTTTCGGCTGCGGCGGTCAATTCCGACGGCATCATCCCGAACAACTTCTACGACCGCTACAACTTTACATTCCGCAACTCGACACAGTTTCTTCAGGATCGGTTGCATCTGGACGTCAGCGCGAGCTACATCGTGCAGAAGGACCGCAACATGATCAACCAGGGCGTCTATTCGAACCCGATCGTTTCGGCTTACCTCTTCCCGCGCGGGGATGATTTCGAGGCGGTGAAGGTTTTCGAGCGCTGGGACGAGGCGCGCCGGATCAGCGTGCAGTACTGGCCGCAGGGCGAGGGCGGCGACTTGAGGATGCAGAACCCCTACTGGATCGCCTACCGCAACCCGCGCGACACGGACAAGAAGCGTTACATGGCCTCGGCCGCGCTGTCGTATGACATCCTGCCGTGGCTGAACGTCAGCGGCCGCGCCCGCATCGACAACACCAATTCGGTCTATACGCAGAAGCTCTACGCCTCGTCGAACACCACGATCACCGAGGGCAGCTCGCAGGGCCACTACACGGAGATTACGAACGCCGACGAACAGATCTACGCCGACGTGATGGCGAACGTGAACAAGACCTTCGGCGACGACTGGTCGCTGGTTGCGAACGTCGGCGCCTCGATCAACGACGTGCGCAGCCGCGAGTTGTCCTACCGGGGCCCGATCCGCGACGCGGGGGTTCCGAACCTCTTCACGGTCTTCGACCTCGACCGCGAGAAGTCGCGTGCCCAGAAGTGGGGCTGGCAGGAGCAGACGCAATCCCTGTTCGGCTCGGTCGAGGTGGGCTGGAAACAGATGCTCTACCTGACCCTGACGGGCCGCAACGACTGGGCCTCGCAGTTGGCCGGATCGCCGCAGAAGTCGTTTTTCTACCCCTCGGTGGGCCTTTCGTGGATCCCGACGGCGACCTTCGACCTGCCGGATGCGTTCTCCTATCTGAAACTCCGGGCGTCGTTCTCGTCGGTGGGTATTCCCTTCCCGCGCTTCCTGACAACCCCGACCTACGCCTATGACGAAACCACGCAACAGTGGCTTCCGACCACGTTCCGCGAAATCGGACAGCTCTATCCCGAGCGGACGAAGACCTGGGAAGTCGGTCTCGACGCCCGGCTGTGGAACGACGTGCGGTTGAGCGCCTCGTGGTACCTGGCCGACACGAGCAACCAGACCTTCCAGCCGACGGTCTCCACCTCGTCGGGTTATTCGAGCATGTACGTTCAGACGGGCTGCGTGCGCAACACGGGTGTCGAGGCGTCGCTGGGCTACGGCCACACGTGGCGCGACTTCTCGTGGGACACGAACGTAACCTTCACCTGGAACCGCAACGAGATCCTCGACCTGATGGACGGCATGTGCGACCCGATGACGGGCGAACCCTTGAAGGACCGCCTCGAAATCAAGGGCCTCGGGAAGGCGAAATACATCTTGAAGAAGGGCGGCACGATGGGCGACCTCTATACAACGTCGAATCTGAAATACGACGAGAATGGCTACATTCAGGTGGACCGCAACGGCAATTTCGTGACGACAGACGTCGGCGAGGAGATCTACCTGGGTTCGGTGCTCCCGGACTACAACCTGGCGTGGCGCAACGACTTCTCGTGGAAGGGCGCGCATCTGGGCATTCTCTTCACGGGTCGCATCGGCGGCATTTGCTACTCGGCCACGCAGGCCAACATGGACCTGTTCGGCGTTTCGGAGACTTCGGCCGCGGCGCGCGATGCGGGCGGCGTTATGATCAACGGCCGTGAGATGGCCGATCCGCAGCGCTGGTACGCCGCAATCGCCTCGCAGTCGGGACTGCCGCACTACTACACCTATTCGGCGACGAATTTCCGCCTGCAGGAGCTTTCGGTGGGCTATACGCTGCCGCGGCGCTGGTTCCGCGATGTCTGCTCGATCGACCTGTCGTTCGTGGGGCGCAACTTGTGGATGATTTATTGTAAGGCGCCGTTCGATCCCGAGGCGATCGCCTCGACGGGCAACAACTACCAGGGTATCGACTACTTCATGGTGCCGTCGCTGCGCAGCCTGGGCTTCAGCCTTCGTGTTACCTTCTAAAACCGAAAACGTATGAAACGAATCCAACATATCATCAATGCGCTTTTCGGGGCTTTGCTGTTGCTGTCGTGGGGCTGCACGGGGGATTTCGACGAGATCAACCGCAACCCGAGCGAGGCGACGAATGAAGAGCTCCAGCGCGAGAACTACAAGATCGGAACCAACATCCGGGGACTTCAGAATCTGGTGATCCCGGTACAGGAGCACCGCTACCAGTTCAACGAATCGCTCACGGGCAACGCCTTTGCGGGCTATATGGGTGAGACGCCGGACGGCTGGAAGGAGAAGTTCTCGACCTTCAACCCCTCGGCCGACTGGCTGAAATGGCCCTTCGTGATCGTCATGCAGGAGGCGTACCCCTACTTCCGGGGCGTTGTGAACAACACGGACGACGAGGTGGCCATCGCCCTGGCCAAGCTGTTCCGCGTGGCGATCATGCACCGCATGACCGACACCTACGGCCCGATTCCCTACTCGAAGGTCATCGAGGACTCGGCCGAGTCGCTGACGGTGGCCTACGACACGCAGGAGGAGGTCTACATGAAGATGTTCGAGGAGCTGGACGAGGTGCTGGCGGTGCTGCACGCCAACGAACAGCTCTCGGCCGACGCCTTCCGCAAGTTCGATTATGTCTATTACGGCGACATCCTGAAATGGATCAAGTACGCGAATTCGCTGAAACTGCGCATGGCGATGCGGCTGTCGTATGTGAAGCCGGAAATCTCGAAGGCGAAGGGCGCAGAGGCGATAGCCGACGGGGTGATCACGGCCAACGCCGACAATGCGATGATGCACGCCCCGGAGAACCGCACGGCGCTGATCTACAACGACTGGGGCGACCACCGCGTGGCGGCCGACATCATCAGCTACATGAACGGCTACAACGACCCGCGCCGTGCGGCGATGTTCACGCAGGGGACGTGGAACAAGAAGAGCGACTACTACGGCATCCGCGTGGGCATCGACCCGCGGGACAAGTCGACGATGGTCAATGCCTTCTCGAACCAGATCGTGAGCAGTTCTTCGCCCTACCTGTGGTTCAACGCTGCGGAGGCGACGTTCCTGCGCGCGGAGTGGGAACTGCGTTGGGGCAGCCTGGATGCCGCAAAGGAACTCTACGAAGATGCCATTGCGCTGTCGTTCGAGGAGCGGGGTGTTTCGGGCGCCGAGAGCTATGCGGCGAGCACGGCGAAGCCCGCGAAATACATCGACCCGATGTCGGAATATTCGGCGGACGCTCCGGCAAGCGACATTTCGATCGCCTGGGAGGCGGGCGACACGGAGGAGGTCCGGGAGCGGAACCTCGAACGGATCATCACGCAGAAATGGATCGCGATCTTCCCACTGGGCGTGGAGGCGTGGTCGGAGTACCGGCGCACGGGCTACCCGCGGCTGCTTCCGGTGGTGGAAAACAAGTCGGGCGGCACGGTGGATTCGCGGTACGGACTGCGGCGCATACCGTACCCGGTTGAGGAGTACACGGAGAATCCCGTACACCTGCAGCAGGCCATCGAGATGCTCGGCGGCCGCGACAACGGCGGCGTGCGTGTCTGGTGGGATGTCAAACCTTTACAATAACGGACTATGAAAAAAATCGGAATATATCTCTCTTTTGCGGTGCTGTCGCTCTTTGTCGGATGCAGCGACTGGACGCAGATGGAGCCTGTGGACCAGCAGCCCGTGCGGCCCTCGGAGCAGAATCCCGCGCTGTGGGCACAGTACACGGCGGCGTTGCGGGCCTATAAGGCGAGCAACCACACGCTCGTGGTGGCGAGCTTCGAGAATGGATCGACAAACCCCACGAGTGAGAAGGATTGTTTGCGCAGCCTTCCGGATTCGCTGGATGCCGTCTCGCTGACCAATGCCGACCACTTCTCGGCCTACGACGCCGAGGACCTTGCGGTCTTGAAGGAGAAGGGCACGCGGGTGCTCTACTTCGTGGACTACGCGATGCGGAGTGCCGAATGGCCGGACCTTGCGGCGCTGACCGCCTACCTCGACGGGGTTGTGGCCCGTGTACAGGAGTTGAACCTCGACGGCTTTTCGTTCTCGGGGCTACCCTCCTACGGCGACGAGGCCTCGCAAGCGGCCCAACAGGCCGTTGCGGCGCTCTTTCTCGAAAAGTTCGGGGCAGTGGCCGGACCGGACAAGCCGCTGACGCTCTTCTTCGAGGGTGATCCGCAGTTCCTGACCGCAGAACAGCGTGCGAACGTTGATTACATCGTGCTGGACACCCGGACGACAGACAATGCCAGCGATCTGAAGCTGCAGGTCCTGCGGGCCCTGGAGATGGAGAATGTCGCGGCGGACCGACTGCTGCTGGGCGCGATGACCGAATACGAGTTCCTTGATGAGGACAAGACGGCCTCGGATGCCATCTCGGCCCTTGCCCTGCGCATTCCGGAACTGGGCCCGCTGGGCGGACTGTGCATCTATGATGCGAATACGGACTATTTCGGCAGCGAAATTATCTACGCTTCGACTCGGGCCGCCATCCAGTTGTTGAACCCTGCAAAATAAGCCTGACATGAAAAGAGTCTATCAATATGCTTTTGTGCTGCTTGCGACGGCGGTAGCCGCTGCGGGCTGCAAGAACGACGAATACGACAACCGCTCACCCTTCGATAACGTGGTCTACCTCGATGTTGCGGAGGCGGATGCCACCCAACTGACAACCTTCAAGAAGACGCTCCCGACCCTCGAACGCGACTTTTCTGTGGTGATGAGCTATCCGTCGTCGCAGGATGTGGAGGTTACGGTCGAGGTCGAGCCGGCTCTTGTCGCCGATTACAATGCATGCAACGGAACGTCGTGGACCATGCTCGATGCCTCCTATTACGAACTGGCGGAGAATACCGTGACGATCCCCGCCGGAAAGACCATTTCGGATCGGCTGTCTCTGATGCTCAAGAATCTCGACGGTTCGGGCGACGTGGCCGAACTCCCGATCGACGAAACCTACCTTCTTCCGGTTATGATCCGCAGCGCGAGCGGCGGTGTCTCGCTGCTGGGAAGCTCCGCAACGGCCTATTACGTCGTGAAACGTTCTTCGGCCATTACCTCGGCGGCGTCGCTGCGCGACAACTGGATCAACTTCCCGACCCTGGACAAGGCGGGTCCGCAGAGCGACCTGTTCAACAACCTCACGGCCGTGACCTACGAGGCCATTATCCGCGTCGACGACTTCTCGAAGCATTCGGAGATTTCGACGATCATGGGCGTTGAAAACTACCTGCTGCTGCGCATCGGCGATGCGTCGTTCCCGCGCCAGCAGTTGCAGTTCGACGGCACGGGCGATGCAGCTGCAACGCCGGGCTTCGGGAAGTTCCCCAAGAAGGACGAAACGAAACTCTTGAATGCCGGGGAGTGGTACCACATCGCCGCGACGTACAGCTACGCCACGCGCGAGGTCTGCATCTACGTCAACGGCAAGTTGCAGAGCCGCGGCACCGACCTCGGCAACCCCGCCTCGACGCCTTTCAACCTCGCTGGCCGGGCCTTCTACGACCTCTATTTGCAGAACCCCTCGCTGTACGAACAGTACAAGGGCTGGGGCAATTTCCGTCAGTTCTTCCTCGGGAAGTCCTACGACGACACGCGCCAGTTGAACGGCGACATCACCGAGGTCCGCGTTTGGAATGTGGCCCGCACCGAGCAGGAGATCTGGGAGAACATGTACGACGTCGACCCGCAGACGCCGGGGCTGATCGGTTACTGGAAATTCGACGAGGGCGAAGGCAACGTCATCCATGACTGGACCGGCAACGGCAATGATGGCGTGGCTGAATTCGATCTCGAATGGCCCTCTGGCATTGAGGTGCCGCAACTCAATAAAGAATAATCATGAAAGGGAACATTATGAAACATACAGGATTTATTCGATTGTTTCGGGGCGCTGCGTTTGGATGCGCAGCAACCCTGCTCCTCGCAGGTTGTACGGAGGAACCCATATCGTATGGAGCCGGACAGGAACCCGATGGTGAGGCGCTTGAAACGGTTTCCGGGACCTTGCGGAGCCGCAAGTCGCTGCGCGACCGCATTCCGGTTCGCCTGGTCGAGGGCTATGAGGACGATGTAGCCGATCAGGTCTACTACAGACTCAATACGACGACTTCGCAGCCGGTGACGGTAACTGTGTCTCCCGACCTGTCGCTGGTCGGAGCCTATAATGATGCCAACCAAACTAATCTCCAGCCCTTGCCGGCAGGGAATGTGTCGATAGGAAATGGTGGTGCGCTCACCGTGGCAGCAGGGACTACAGTATCTGAACCGCTTGAAGTTATTTTTTCGGTTGACGGCCTGACCCCTGGAACCTATTTGTTGCCTCTTGCTGTGCAGGACGATGAAACAGAGGGTGAGATACTCTATTATGGTATTACTGTCCGGGATTTTGATGAGAATTTGTTTCAACAGGGAGATAGTACTTGGGAAATACCGCTCGATACGGAGTGGACCACTGTCTTCTATGTTAATACCAGTGAGGTACAGGCCCATTATGCTGATTATGTGGCATGGGAAAAATTGGATATGATGACGTTTGAAACGATCTATCGGGCTTCGTTAGGTAATATCATCGTATTACGGATTGCGCAGGTAGACTACGATGCCGCATCGCAGCGGGTAATTTTTGCTCCAACTTCCGATCTCTTCTATACGTTGGAACATGCGGACAAATACATTGCCCCGATGAAGGACAAAGGGCGGAAAATCTGTGTCTGCATCGAAGGAGCTGGTAAGGGGATCGGCTTCTGCAACATGACCGATGCGCAGATTGCCGACTTCGTGTCGCAGGTCAAATCCTTTGTCGAAACCTACGACCTCGACGGCATAAACCTTTGGGATCGCGGCACCGGCTACGGCAAGGAGGGCATGCCTGCCATGAACACCACCTCCTACCCGAAACTGATCAAGGTAATGCGCGAGGCGATGCCCGACAAAATGCTGACCGTCGTGGACTACGAGGAGCCGACCGAATATTTTTGGGATACCGAGGCGACGGGCGGAATTGCCGTCGGCGACTATATCGACTATGCCTGGCATGGCTATGTCTCCGAGGACGAACCGATTGCCTTTATCAATCCCTACAATGCTAACACCTCCTATACGCAGAATTACACCCGTAAACCATTTGCTGGATTAGATGAATCCAAATATAGTAATGTAAATGTACCATTTTATGGAGAACAGAACAAATATTTTGTAGATATTGAAGGGGCATGGACGATAAATGCTATATTTTGGAATATAGAGAAAAAGTGTGATCTTATCGTATTCGATGATTTGATATTACCACAAGCAAATTATGCTGAACTTGGATGTGTTAGTATGATTCAAAGTTTTATATTAAATCTGGCGTTAGATGAGAATTTTAATATGCCTTATATGTATACTGTCATGACTCGTATTCCTGGAATTTATCATGGTTCAGGCAGTGGAACAGGATACAATACATTTGCAAAAGATTGGTAATATGCGGGTAAAGCATCAATAATAGCTATTAACCTAACCAATTAAAAACTTTTGAATTATGAAACGTTTTTTGATTCTTTTTGCATCGCTTTTTACAGCAGTTGCAATGATTTCATGTGCGAACGATGCCATGGAACCCGAAATGGAAGGAACTGCCGTTCCTGAAACGCGCGCATTTGGAGATAAAACTCCGAAAGTGATGGCCTATATTGAGGTAAATGATACTAATCCTCTTAATGCGATGCTCTATCGTATGGACGGTGAACCCTTTATCGACATCGTGTCGATTTTTGCGGCGAACATCCGGGCGAATGGGACAGAACCTCAATTGTGGCTGAATGACAATGTTACTAAATTGCTTGTTCCTGATGCAGGGTCGACGACTACCGGACACTACAAATATGTTCAGCCGTTGCGTCAGGACGGGACTAAAGTCCTGCTGACGATTCTTGGAGACCATCAAGGTATTGGCGTTGCAAATCTTTCTGAAGAAAACCAGCAAAAATTTGCTGAGATAGCTTGCATGGGCGGTTGAGGAGTACGACCTTGATGGTATCGATTTTGACGATGAATGGTCCGAATATGGAAAGGATCAAACGTTCCCGACCTACATAGATGGATCATTCAGTGGCCTTGTTATTAAACTACGTGAAGAATTGGATAGCCGTTTTCCGAATGATCATAAGTTAATAACTGCATATCATTATAACGATGCTGTAAATTTATCACCATCCGCTGTAGCATGTATGGATTATGGATGGACAGTAGGTTTTGGAGCAGCTTTGTATACTTCTCCATCTACTCCATGGACAAAGCCTAAATGGTCTGCTCAAGCAATTGATCTTAATCAGTCATATTCGGCTGCAATGCTTGAATTAATAAAGGCTCGTTCTCAAATGTCCCGTAATGACGGTATGGGGGCCATTATGACCTATGATCTGCGAATCCACACGGAACGGGATCCTCTCTCTGTCCTTCAGAAGATCGGAGAAGGAGCTTTCTCCGGTTCGGTTTCTCGTGCAAGCACTCCTGAAAATGGATATACCAAGGATTGGACGGCAACGACTGGCACCGCTATCAACTACGATGATATCAACTAAATTCTGGATGGTGCTTGCCCTGCATATTTGACAAGTGCGAACAGCGACGGCATTTGTCGGCCGCGCACCATTTCTAATGGTGTGCGGCTTCTTATTATCCGATAAAACAGTTGACTTCGTGGAGGAATTCGAATTCTTGTTAAGACCAATGACATAGAGATGCAAAAATGGAGCTGTATCTGCAAATACAGCTCCACACAAACTGGTTGAATTGCCCTGCACATTTGACAAGTGCCAGCGACGGCATTTTGTTCGGGGTTCTTCCAGTTATACTTCAGTAGAATTGATCTATAATAAACAAAAAGGACGCAAGTACCATTCTTGAACGTCGGGCCTCGCATTGCCTCTCTATCAATCACAGTCCATGCGCCCACGGTAATACCTCAAGGTATATACCGAGGACAGCAAGCCGACTGACTGATAGAGATTTCGAAAATTGCGAGTTCGACGTTCAGCTCAGTGGGTTTGTCCCATATGTCGTTTTATACATTGCTTCTGCAAAGATAAGATATCTTTTTTATCTCGCCAAGCAAAAACACCAATGTTGTTGGATATAGTCATAATATTTATTGACTTAAATTTGTATAAATCTATGAATCAACAATAAAAAATTTTGAAGCAAAAACAGGTCTTATTTTCGGTATATGTCAATCCTATTGCTTGATATGAAATTTATTGATATTCATTATTTTATATTATCTATGAAAATCCAATCTTATGCTTACTTCGTACATTCAAACATTGCAGAAGGAAACCGAACGAGACATTCGAAAAATTGAATCCTCGGAAGTAGAAATTATTTCAAAATCCTTATCGGTCTCGTTGTTGCTGGAAAAGGTTTTTATCAAGTTGAAGAAGTTTATATTGAGTTATGAATTTAAGTCGGAATCTGAAGAGATTGAATTTTTCAAAGAGATCAAGCCACGAATATTTTGCAGATTGATTTATTATCGAAAAGTCTACAATATCGAGATGAATCGGCCGTTATCCGGACCAGACTCTGTTAAGATTTACTTGAACCAGGAATTGGACAATATACAGGATTACAATCACAAAAGGCTTGATTTCTATCGATATTATCGGAGTGGTGCGACTCATCTTGACAAAGTGTACTTTTTACGAAATGCTTCGCATGATGTTGGTCAGTATCTTGACAGTTTTTATTTCGAGAGGGATCCGATGTTTTCAACCAGTGGTGATTTCCGTGTGGCCAAGATCCTTGCCGGAGATATGTTAAATCAATATCTGCTCAATGAGTTGAGTAAACTCGAAATGTGTAAAGTTGAGGCTCAGTCTGATGTTCGATTGATGTGGTTAAACAGCAAAACAGATCTATGCGAGTTGATATTTGCACTGCATGCCAAAGGTACATTTGGCGATATTCCATTAACGAGACTGGCCAATTATTTTCAACGGGTATTCAATATTGAGGTAAATTCCAACCTGTCGCGAACATTCAGCGACATGAGTCTTCGCAACGATCCCACACCATTTTTGGATAGTTTAACTGACACATTACTTGAAAAAATGCAACGTCCGAAGCGAAAAAAATGAATTCAAAGGTCAAATTTGCCCAGACCGAATGTCGTAATCTTGCAAGAAATCTGTATCAGATTGATTGTCAGGTTGTCTTTAGGAAATATATCGTACTCGGTGATTTTAAGCCGAAGTATTTCATATAGAGGGGAATTGACGTGTATTATGTCAACCCCTCTTACCTTTAATGAGTATATATCTGAGTTTAAGCATCTTGCTGTTTGCTGGATTGCTATGTTCTTGAAGAATTATTATACACCGTATACGTTATAAACAGCATTAGCATTCATTTACTTTGCCACTGTAAAAAGCCGAGTTATGGATGCGATAATGATAGGCTCCGAGGCATATAAGGAGTTGATGGAAAGTCTCAAGAGGATAGAATGCTATGTTCTTGAAAGAAGTTCGTCGGCTGAAAGTCTTGACGAGATGTGGGTAGACAGTTATGCCGTCTGCCAATATCTTCAAATCAGTGAACGAACTCTGCAACGACTGCGCAGTAAAGGAGAGATTCCCTATTCCAACCTCGGCGGTAAAAACTATTATACGCTTGGCGCTATCAAGCGGGCCCTTGAATCACGGACGATCAAACGCTGCGAAGACCAATTCGTGGAACTTCGTGCCCATTATGAAAGGATTCGTCGAACCCTTAAAAAGTGACAGCCATGCTTCTGGAGAAAGAATACTTCGATATTTGGATGCAGCGGATCATGGATTTGCTGGAACGCATTGAGCGGAAGCAGAAGCCTTCAAAGGCATCAGAATATCCTGTGGTTGAGAATGGTGAAAAACTGTATGACAATTATGATCTGTGTCGTATGTTGCACATCAGCAAAAGAACGCTTCAGCGCTATCGAACGCAGTATGGTTTGCCCTATAAGATGTTGAATCAAAAGGCTTTTTATCGAGAGTCCGATGTATTGCGATTTATCGAGGAAAATTTTGATAAACTCCGAAACTTCCGGAAAGGAACTGTTTGATTGCAAAAAGAGTCGCGAGATTACTCGCGGCTCTTACTTTACAATTTCATCTTTTTCCCGGGAGCTTTATTCGTGTTGAATCTGGGCATGGATGCAATGACTATGTGCCCTTCAGAAGCCGCAGCAATCTGTTGCAACCGGTTTGGAATGTTGTTCAAAGTATGGTTTTCCTCTGTCGCAGGCTTCTGCTGTTGCTCGGGATCGACCTCGATTTCGTCGTCTGTTCCAGTTTCAGTCTCCTCTGAAATGGGTTTCAGCGAGAGTTGTATCCGCCGGTCCAGGCTCTCCATTTCCGCTTTCAGAGCTGCCAGATCAGCCTCCTTGCGCCAGGAGCTGTTTATGATGGCTTCAAGTTGCGGAATGTCCTTTATGCACTCGGCATAATCCTTTTTCATCTTCTCCAGAACACTTTCTATCGTACCCAGCGCATTGATTGGATTCATGGCTGCCGTGCGTGGATCGCCGGCCAGATTGCCGTAGTTGTATTGGTAGAGGTATCCACTTTTCCCTCGGACGTAGATGCGGTTGTGCAGCATCTCGAAATCATCCTTCATGGTGTGTTCACTTTTTACGACAATATCAAATCCGTATATGGATCCGATCTTCTGCGGATCTTTTCCTGTAACGGCTGATTTGACAATCTGGTTCAGGGTCTTGCCGATGAGCTGAGGATCACTCGTCTGAACGCTGTCGAGCGAGATCCGGTTCTTGTACGAGCCGTCTCCATTAAATTCGACGCGGCTTTTGAAGGCCGCAAGGTCCTTTTCGATCCGTTCGGACAGCTCCTTGTAACGTCCCATCTCCGTACGTAGCCCTTCGAGCCGGTACCTGCTCGACGACTTGTTGCGTGCGAAGCTCTGCCGCTCGCTCTCCAGCGCTGCGATTTTCTTCTCCAGCCGAGCCTTTTCCAGCAGGTCGGTATTGCCAGACAGGACGGCGACGTATTCCGAGAAATTCATGCCGCTGCCTTCGTCCATACTGCCTTCATCAATGGTTCTCATGCCGAGTTTGTTGCTTTTGAGTTGTCGGATAAAGAGTTGCTTGTTGTGCAGAAGCCCGAACTTGTAGGCATCGAGCGACTTTTCCACGGCATAGATGATTACGTCGACCTTGTTGTCGGCATGGAGCTTCGCCACTTCGTTTCCTTTTCGAATGCCGCGACCTTCGCGCTGTTCGAGATCGCTGGGACGCCAGGGACTGTCCAGGTGATGAATGGCTACGCAACGTCGCTGGGCATTGACACCTGTTCCGAGCATCTCGGTCGAACCGAACAGCACCCTAATACGTCCCGCGTTCATCCCGTCGATCAACTCTTTGCGTGCCTTCTCGGATCCTGCTTCCTGAATGAACCGGACCTCCGAAGACGGTATGCCGTATTCTTCGACCAGTTTGCGCTTGATCTCGGAGTATACATTCCACTCTGAGGCGGACTTGTAGGTTCCCAGATCCGAGAACACGAACTGTGTTCCCTTGTATTCGTCGTAGCGACGATAGTACGCTGCAATCTGTGCCGCACAATGGCTCGCCTTGTTGTCGATATGATCTCCGTATAGCTCGGGGTCGATCATACGCATGTCGAGCGCCATCTTGCGGGCATAGTCCGTTGCGATGAGCATCTTGGCCTTCTCTTCGGATTCGGAGAGCGGAGGCCTTCCGAGCAGTTCGGCGTCGCCTGTTTTGGCGAATTGCATCAGTCGCTCGATAAAGTCCTGCTGGTCGGGCGTCGGAGGAATGTTGTGCAGGATCTCGTTTTTCTGAGGACGATCGATCCCGATGTCCTCGGCCGTGCGATAGTCCGTAATCTCGGAGTAGAAAGCAGCCAGTTCGGGTACCTTGATGAAGTAGCGGAAGCGCTCCTTCTGCACGATCTCGTTGGTAACGGAGAACTCGTAGTCGACGCTTTTCTTGGCGAATACGGCTGCCCAGGCATCGAAGGTGCGGATGTTTTGCCGTTCGAGTTCTTTGGGGCGCAGATATTTGAACAGCAGATAGAGTTCCGTCAGCGAGTTGGAGATGGTCGTTCCGGAAAGGAACGTGGCCCCCAGGTCGCGACCTGTACGCTGCTGGATGGTCCGCAACGCATAGAGCATGTTGAGCGCCCGTTGGCTGCCGTCGGGGTTCCCGAGTCCTGCCACACGGTCGTGTCGCGTTGTGAATGTGAGATTCTTGAACTTGTGGCTCTCGTCCACATAGAGATGGTCGATTCCCATCCGGCGGAAGTCCACGGCGTCATCCTTTCGGTTATCGAGAGCATATTGCACCTTCTGGAGTTTGGCTTCGAGGTTGGCCTGGCGTTTCAGACATCCGGTCATCATGCGTCGGGATACATTCTTCCCCTGCTGTTTGAGAAGCATGAGATTCTGCTCAACGCTGTCGAGCTCGGCCTGGAGGATCTCCTGCTGAATTTCGGGAGACTGGGGAATCATTCCGAACTGTTCGTGTGTCAGAATGATGGCGTCCCAGTCGTTGTTCTTGATCTGGCGGAAGATCTGTTCCCGCTTTTTGGGCGTAAAGTCTTCCTTGCCCGGGTAGAGAACCCGTGCCATCGGATAGGCTGTGCAGAAAGTCCTTGCAATCTCGTGAATGTTGGCCTTCAGACCGATAATCATCGGTTTGTGTGCCATGCCGAGTCGTTTCTTCTCGAACGCGCCGCAGCACATGATAAGCGTCTTGCCGCCTCCGACCTCGTGGTCGATGATACCGCCTCCCAGCAGAATATCCATCCAGATGGCATCCTTCTGGCTCGGATACAGATCTTCGATTCCGAGCCCTTTCCGGTCAAGCCCCGGGAAGTCCATGTGCGAACCGTCGTAGTGAGGTCTTACGAAGCAGTTGAATTGGCGGTTGTAGGTATCCGCCAGTCGGTCCTTGAACTCCATGGACTGATCGCGGAGCCAGTCGGAGAATCCGTTTCGAATCTCGTCGATCTTGCTGTTTGCCAACTGGATTTTCTCTCCGTCGCGGACTTTGACTTCTATAATCTCACCGTCTACGAGTTTCCTGATTTTCTTCGTAATGTCCGGAATGGTATTGTGCAGAGCGTGTTTGAGCAGGTGTAATCCCGTGTAACGTCGTGATTCGGCATTCACGGCATACTCATGCAGAATTTTGATGTTATATGGATCCCGAGCCGAAATGTTATACTCATCCAAATCCGGCAAATAGTCAATTTTTACCTCTGTCTCGAAGAGCCATGAGGCATAGCTTTCGAAGATGCCGACAGGAATCCATCGCTCTCCGAAGTTGAAGTCCAGGTCGTCGAAAGCGATGGGTTTGGGCGTCGCTTCCCGCAAGGCCGTCAAAGTCTCCTGTGCTGCCTTGTTGTCGGGATGAGCGTCGAGATAGCGTTGCACGCGATCCGCCTTTTCGATGACGTTGCCGGCAATCATCCGTTCTGCGATCTTGTAACCGTCCGTGTCGGGATCGAAGAATATCTTTCCGCGGAGTTGTTCGAGGACATCCTCTACGCTGGCTCCTGTGATTTGAGAGATATATTCGATATTCACATCGGCAAACCGGTTCAGACATGCCGCCAGTGCCACATGTACGTCCTCGGTTTTTTCGATCTCCTGGGTTTGGAAAGAGACCGGATGGTCGAAAATATCGGCCCTGCGAAGTTCGCCGTCGATATAACGTTCCAATCCCAGAATCTCATCGCTCCCGGGATCCATCTTGATAAAATCGACATTGCGGGGAGCATTCAGCTCTCCGTATCGTTCCGTAAAGTTGTCGTAGAGCCTGCCGAGCATTTCACGCAGGGCAGGATTTGCTTCGTGCCGGTCCGCTTCGTTGTTGTAGAGATGGTGGTATGTGTCGCGCAACTCGATATATATGGATGCTTTCGCCCGCTGTTCCTCCGGCAATTCCAAAGGGTGAAACATCGTGCGAGGGCCCTTCAATCCCCGAATGGTCCCTATCCGGTTCTCTTCGTCAGCCACCAACGTTCCTTCGCGGTAGTGTTCCAGGATCGGTCCGAGAAAACGTTTCGGGGCATTTGTCGGTTCGCTTCGAACAGTCCCGGAAGCGATTTTGCGCTGTCCCGTAGATTTGGAATCGGGCCTGTCCTCCGGCGCGGACTGTATCAGCGGAGCTTCGGGAGCCGTTGCCGCGGATATTTCTGCCGCTTCATGCCGGGGCTTTGCAGAAGTGCTGTCTTCGTCTTGTTGTCTCTTTTCAGCTTCAAGGCGTTCATGGCGTGCGATCATCAACTCTTCACGCCATTCGACAAAGCGCTCTTCTTCGACCGACGGTTTTACAACCTTCGGCTTCGGTTTTCTGCGGCGCGGACGGTTCACCTGACTTCGCTCCTCGGCCGAGAATCCCAGCAGATCGTAGAGCGTAAGAAGAGGCTCGGCCGATGTTTCCGGTGTTATAACACGCTCGGCGGATGAGTCGGGTTGCCTGGCCTCTTCGTTGATATTGTCGAACAGAGAGCCTGTAAAGCCTGCTCGCGAGGGCTTTTCCCTGGCTGGTGTGGCGGTGATTTCCGGTTCGGCGATATTCGGAACTTCCGACTCCGGAGTCGCCGCATTTTCAATTGCCGCCGGTTCTTGGGAGAGCGATTCTTCCGGCTGTTGCGGATGTTGCTCTTCGACCTGTTGCTGCTGCTCATGGCTCCACGCTCCGAATTCCGCCCAATCCTGTTCGGAGGGCTGCCAGTCCTGCTGTAAGTCGAGTGGCGGCAATTCCTCGGCCGGTGTTTTCACGGGTGCGGGGTCCTCTTTCCTTACGACCTCGGCTACAACCTCCTCGATGGGTATCATTTCTCCCGTTTCTGGATTCAGGTGATAACCTTCCGCTGCGGCTTTTGTAACAGACTCTCTCTCGTCGATCCATCGGTTCAGATCGTCCCAGTCTTCATCCGTTGCGTGCCAGAAGGGTCCCGGCTCCTCGTTGAAGGGAGCGGGTTCGGGCATTTGCTGCGCCTGGTAGGCCTCCATGCGCTGACGCACCTCGGCAAGGACCTCGGAGAGTACCTCTCCGGCGCGTCGGGGACCATTGCTTCTACCCGTTCGACGTTGACGGGGTGTCTCTTCGGGCCAGACGGATTGTCCGGCACTCTCCGGGGACAGGGATGTTTCTTGGGTTTGGACAGGCTCAACCTTTGGCTCTGAAAGGCTTTCGGTCGGCATTTCATGTTGAACCTGCGCCTGACTGTCAGGTTGATGTTGGATAGCCGGTTCCTCGACCTGCTGATGTTTCCGGTATAGAGACAGATCGAGGTATTCGCTACAGTCGTCCGCAAGCATCCGTTCCAGATCGTAGGCAATGCCTTGAACACTTCCGGCGTGTGTGAAAACCATGGCCGGCTGTCCGTAGGGATTCGTTGCAACGAGCGCCGAGGTCTGCACGACGCGATCCAACGAACGGAAGATATTGTTCACGGAAATTCCGTTCGAGAGCTTGCGCGTCTCGATAAAGTGTTTTTGCCGCACGGAGAGTGCTTGCTGTGCGGTTTTCTTTTGTAGCACGAGCAGGTCGCTTCCGACCTCTGTTCCGGCGTATTCGTAGAAGAGATTGTTCGGGAGCCGCACGGCCGAGATGATGTCGCAGCGTTGCATGAGCCATTCGCGGACCGGGCGGTTCCGCTCCGCGTCGGCTACACCCTGCGATGTGATGAAGGCAATGACACCGCCTTCGCGGACGGCATCGACGGATTTCATGAAGAAATAGTTGTGCAGGGCATGTGCTCCCTGTCGTCGCACGGGATCCCGGGATGTCGAGAAGGCAGGATCGAAGACAGCAACGTCTCCGAATGGGATGTTGCTTATTGCCAGATCGAAATAGCCGTCATAGGCCGGATCCATGGTTTCGAAACCTTGAACCTTGACCTGATCCTCGGGGTGCAGGTGTTTGAGAATAAGACCCGTCAGTGCGTCTTTCTCAAAGCATGTCGCCTCCACCTGGTGGTTCTGACGATGAATCTCATCGACAAAAGCCCCGACACCGGCACTGGGTTCGAGAATTCTTTGCGGTTGGATCCCTTGTTCGTAGAGGATACGGACGATTGCCTCCGTAACTTGCGGAGGTGTGTAGAAGGCGGTAAGTACCGACGCCTTGATGCTGTCGAAATAACGCTTGTAGGCAGCGTCGTTAGCCGAGTTCTCTTTCAGTACGGCGTGCAGCTCTTCAATCAGAGGCGTCAGATGAGTGTTACGCTTCAGTGGCAACTCTTCCAGCACCTCCTTGATGGCTCCGAATCCGCTGTATGATCGAAGAATTTCCTGCTCTGCCGCCGTTGCAGGCCGCCCCTCCTTTTCGAGGAGAAACGCCGTGCGTATTGCGTCGATGTTGCGTCGCAGATGTTCGGTTTTATTGTACGCCATAGTCGAGCAGATTTTGTATCGTCCCAACCAACTCGGTATAGAAGCGTTGATACTCCGGCGACGTGTCGAAATCATCGTTAAGGTCGTATTCCTGTTTGAGGAATGCGGCATGAGGGAGGATGTCCCGTGCGATAGTGCGGGCTTCTTCTTCGGGTACAAGGTTCTGGAACTCGTCCCAAAGGATATTTACGATGGTGTTGTATAACGAGAAGTGAAGCCCCTGATAAAGGATCCGCGCAGCCTGTGCGTCGGCATCAGCGCGGGATGCTCCATTGCGGATCGCCTGGCTGTATGCCTCGGCCGCATGATCTGCCCGGGAGCGAATTAAAATGCTGTCCGCGGCAAGGTCGGGATGGCTGTCCAGCAGAAAGGACAGGAGCGAGAGTCCGTAATAGGATAAGCCGTCGACGAGGGCGTTGTTTTGACCGTTCGACATGTTCTGGATGATTCAGTGGTTGGGAGATGAGGTTAAAAAGGCGCTCCGAGTCCCCTCGAAGCGCCAGCCACTGAATAAATCCTTGCCGAACACAATGTGTTTATGACAAGTCTATTCAGCGGCAAATATACGAATTATTTCCGAGGTTTATATCCGGGTTTTCGGGCCTGTTTGGGATCGTCGAAAGCAAACTCCGTTTTGAAATCGGCATTCAGGGCCACGGAAGCCTCGAACAAGTCTCCGTCTTTTTTGCGGAATCCCTTGATGACACCGGTACGGCCTTTCTCGATCAACGTTTTAAGTTGCTCGTCCGAAAGGTCCTTCCCGGCCATCGTTCGGAAAATCACCAATTGACATTCGGAGTTGAGACACTTGGCAATCTTCGGGTAGAATGCCATCGGAGCTCCGCATTTCGGACAGGAAGCCGGCGCCGATCCCTGGATCTGTACTTTGAGCAGTTCGCTGGTGATCTGTGTCGCGAAGACCTCGATGCCATGTTTGAAAGTGAAGGCATTCATCTCGCCGGTAGCGATCTTTGCCAGGGCGAGTTCCCAGCCTCCGGTCAGGGCTACGTCGGCGATGCGTTTGTCGGCAACGATGTTGTATACGGAGAGTCCTTTCTCGGTGGGTACCAGCGATCGTTTCTCCCGACGGATGTATTCGCGGGAGATGAGGGTCTCGATGATGGCCGCTCTCGTTGCCGGGGTTCCGAGTCCGGAGTCCTTCATGGCTTCGCGTTCGGCTTCGTTGTCGAGTTCCTTCCCGGCGGTCTCCATGGCCGCCAACAGCGAGTTCTCCGTATGCAGGGGACGCGGGCGAGTCTCCTTTTCCAGCAGGTCGCAGCCCCGCATGAGCAGCACTTCGTTTTCATGCAGCGTCGGAAGAGCTGCGGCCTCTTCGTCGGAAGTCTCCTCCGTTTCGTGCCAGATCCTGCGCCATCCAGCCTGTTGGATCGTCGTCGCCCGAACTTCGAAGAGATGCCCGGCACATTCGATTCTTACCGATGTGAGTTCCTTGACGCACTCCTCGGAGAAGGCTTCAAGCATCCGCCCGGCAATCATGTCGTAGATTTTCGACTGCTCGGCGGATAGCTTCGACGGAACATTCCCGGTGATAAGCAGCGCGTGGTGGTCGGTTACTTTGGCATTGTTTACCGAATGCCGGTTCAATCGGCCTTCGGTGAGTTCAAGGGCATAGCGTCCAAATTCGGGATGAAGTTTCAGCGCGTTAAGTAATACCGGTACGTGCTCGAAAAGATCTTCCGGAATATACCGGCTTCCGGTGCGCGGATAGGTAATCAGTTTTGCCTCGTAGAGTTCCTGGGCGATGTTCAGTGTTTTTTCGGCCGGGAAGCCGTGGCGTCGGTTGGCATCCCGCTGTAGAGAGGTAAGGTCGTACAGCAATGGTACGTTCTCCGTTGTCTCACGGCTTTCGACCTTGATGACCCGAACCTCTGCCGATTCGAGAACAGCCTGTCGGTGTTGTGTGGCTTCTTCCTGCGATGCGAATTTGTCGACGGACAGGGCGCTGAATGCCGTGGCATCCTTTGCCGTATGGAGTTTAAGCCGGTAGAAGGTTTGAGCGGTGAAATCCCGATTTTCCAGGTACCGTTGGCATACCAGAGCCAGCGTCGGAGTCTGGACACGCCCCAGCGACCATACGCCGCGTCCTGCGGCGATGGCCAACGCTTGTGAAGCATTGATCCCGACAATCCAGTCTGCCTCGCTGCGGGCACGCGCCGACAAGTAGAGGTTGTCGTACTCCTTTCCGGGGCGGATGTTGCGCAATCCTTCGCGGATAGCCTGATCGGTCAGACTGTTGATCCACAAACGGTCGAAGGGCTTGTTACAGTCGAGGTATTGATAGATGTAGCGGAAGATCAACTCTCCCTCACGCCCGGCATCTGTGGCGACGATGATCCTCTCGGCCTGTTCGAAGAGCTCTTTGATGATCTTTAACTGCTTCATCACTTTGGGGTCGGGTTTATACTCTTTTCCCGATTTTGTGCTTCGGGGTTCCAGCCGGAATACCTCGGGAAGAATCGGGAGGTTCTCCTTGTGGAAGCCCTTGAAGCCGTAGGACTCAGGCATGGCGAGCCCTACAAGATGGCCGAAGGCCCAGGTGACGGTATATCCGTTACCTTCGAGGTATCCCTCTTTGCGGATGGCAGCCCCCACGATCGAGGCGATCTGCCTTGCTACAGAGGGCTTTTCAGCTATGATGACTTTCATGTGTTTGGCTTTGGATTTTTCAGTGGTTTATTTTTTGTTTTGTGCGCCCTGCGCTTCGCGGCGCTTTTTGTAGGCGATCAGTTTGCGATCATAGTAGATATGGTCGCCGTTTTCGTCATAGTAGGACTCCTCGTCCTCGTCGCCGTCCCGAGGCGATTCTTCCGGGACGGGGTTTCTCCAGAGTCGAAACAGGACGATGACGATGAGCAGCGACAGCGAGCATACGATCGCAAGCAGAATTAACAGGAACAGCAGCATACTACAATCCTCCTACACCTTTGGAACGACTCTTACGCTGCTGCGGAGCCTGCCTTTGCCGAACCTCCTGCCGGGGTTGTGCCTGGCTCTCCCGCGGCTTGTCAGGCTGGGCCTGTGCCGGCTGCTGAGGCGCCTGCTGTTGCGTCGTGGTGGTCTGTCGGCGAGCGTAGTCCGGGTTCCAGCGATAGGTGCGGATCCGTTGCTCTTCGAAGTTGGGTTTGACCCAGCGATCCACCTGTTCCGCACTGCCAGGGAACTGCAATCCCCGCATGTAGACGGCTTTTACGTCCTTCTGTTTTTCGGGAAAGTTCAGCGCCTCCTGCCATTGGATGTAAGCCTCTTTGGGCACTTCAACACCGAAAAGCCGCTGGGGAATGAACATGCCTTGCTGTTTACTCGGTAGCGCATTTCCCTCCTCGGCCCGCTTCTGTTGGTAAATTTCACGGTTCTGCTCCTGATAGCGTTTGCGATCCAATCCGCTGTGGTCGAACTCGATGTTTCGCTCCGAGGCATCGATCTGAATGTAGGCATCACGCTTGTATCCCGAGCGTGTCGTGTAGCCTTCGAGCAGAACCTTGCCGCCCGAGAAAAGGTCTATCTGCTTGCCTTCGGACAGCTCGACGTTCTTCAGGCGACTGAAGCGTTCAATCTCCGAGACGGGCATGGCGACCAGCTCGTTGGTCCATTTGTCGCGGGAGACGAAGCAGGGCGTCAGTGTGCCCGGTTCCAGCTCCAAGTGAAGGACTTTCCCGGCATGACGTGTCTCGGTGATATTGCGTTTGGTCTCTTCGTCAAGCAGAACCTCGTGGAAGGGAGCATCCAGGTCGCATTTTTCACGATAGTAGTGCGGAATGACCTTCAGTGAGCCGTCGGGTTGCTCTTCCAGGGAGACACGACCTTTGGTCGTTACGCGCATCCCTCCCGGCTCCATTTCGGGGTACATCTCGATCAGTCCATGTGATTTGTGTCCGTAGGACATGGCTTTCAGATGTGGTTCCAAGTCCTCCAAGCGAATTCCCTTGCGCTCCATGTCCGCCAGGTCGATTTTCGAAATGTCCAGAGGCTGAAACCGCTGTCCTTCATCGCGTAGCTGTTCGATGCGGGAGAGTTCCGCCGCAGGATCGACCCGGTAATGTTCCAGCAGTTGCGGATCCAGATCGACCTTGAAGAGCTTTTCAAGCACTGCCTCCGGCATGATGAAGATGTCGGAAATCCCTGTTTTGACCGGAGCCTGCATCTCTTCGAGAAACTTTTTCAGAAATGCCTCGATCGCCGAATCGTTCGTGTAGACGTTGAACAGATTCGCCAAGTTTGACGATGCGGCGGCAACGGTTTGGATGTTGCCGTTCTCATCGATCTGTGAGACCGCCTCAATGGTTCCTTTTTTACCGGCGTCTCGGACGAGCATTACGTTTTTCTCGTCATTCTTGATTTTTTCGTCCATAATACTTTTTTTTAGTCCACCAACATCGGTGTCGGGACGAAATTAGATGATTGTAAAGCACTTGATCCTATGGTGGAAAGTTATGGCAGTGGTTGGCGTCGCTGTGGCAGTGGTTGGCGTCGGTAAGAGTAAAATCCGACGTTCGTGAGTCCGAATAAAGTGCTTGACGGCATAGAGATATTCCTATAATTGCTACCTTTGTTCAGTGAACTACCAGGTACAATTGTAATGACCCGTTTCTATGTCGATATTGAGCATGTTACTCCGGAGATTGAACGGATTCTGGAACAACTTCGAGCCCATCCCGGAGTAAAGATTTCTCCGCAGCAGGAACAGAGCGCATGGGATAGGGCCCTTGCTGATGGCGCCGTTGGCGTTGATACCTTTTTCGACGAACTGGATGGCCGAATCGACAAGTGGTCAGATGCCAGGAGTTAAACCGCGTTGAGAAAAAAAGACGTTCGGACCAAAACCCGGACGTCTTTTAGGTTCCATTTGTGGTCTTGAAAAGTATAGATAGTGACTACAAATGATTTTTTGTAAAAAACGCCATTTAAAAGTGTGATTTTTATACAAAAATCGCCATTTGCGAAGAAATAATGAGTATATTTGCAAAAAGGTTTGATAGAGATATGGAAACGATAAACAGAATACTCCAAGAAAAAATTACGGCACGAATCGCACCCAATAAGGCGGTATTGATTTTCGGTGCCCGACGTGTGGGTAAAACGGTGATGATGCGCAAGATCGTGGACAGTTACCCAGGTCGTACTATGATGCTTAACGGAGAGGATTACGATACGTTAGCTTTGTTGGAAAATCGCTCGGTCGCCAATTATCGGCATTTGTTGGAGGGTATCGATCTGTTGGCTATCGACGAGGCGCAGAATATTCCTCAGATCGGCAGTATCCTGAAACTAATCGTCGATGAAATACCGGGTATAAGCGTATTGGCCAGTGGTTCGTCTTCATTCGATCTGCAGAACAAAACGGGTGAGCCGTTGGTCGGCCGTAGTACGCAATTTTTGCTGACGCCCTTTTCTCAACGGGAAATTGCGCAAACGGAAACGGCACTGGAAACTCGTCAGAACCTCGAATCGCGCTTGATCTACGGCTCTTATCCGGAGGTGGTGCTGATAGACAACTACGAACGTAAGACCGATTATCTGCGCGATATAGTCGGTGCATATCTGCTTAAAGATATTTTGGCGATCGACGGCTTGAAAAATTCGAGCAAGATGCGCGATCTATTGCGGCTTATCGCCTTTCAGTTGGGAAACGAGGTCTCCTACGAGGAGTTGGGCAAACAGCTTGGCATGAGTAAGACGACCGTTGAAAAATACCTCGACTTGTTGGAGAAAGTCTTTGTCGTCTATCGGTTGGGAGCTTACTCGCGGAATCTCCGTAAGGAGGTTACGAAAGCCGGAAAATGGTATTTCTGCGACAATGGAATCCGCAATGCGATTATCGGGGCATTTTCTCCGTTGGCCATTCGGCAGGATGTCGGTGCGCTGTGGGAGAATTACATTATCGGAGAACGACGCAAGGCAAATTTCAACGAAGGGCTGCACAAGGAGTTCTACTTTTGGAGAACCTATGACAAGCAGGAAATAGATCTGATCGAAGAGAGTGCAGAGGGTCTTACGGCTTTGGAGTTCAAATGGGGTAACAAGATGCCCAATGTTCCGAAGGTGTTTCAAGAAGCATATCCCCATGCCGAGTTCCATGTCGTGAACAGGGAGAATTATTTGGAATTTGTATAAGACTACTAACTAAATTGTGCTGACATAATGAATCTTGAAAACTTTTACAATGAAATCATTCGAAAACTACCAGTCGTTCGTAAGAATGAAGACTTTCGTGTTGATGTGAGGGTTTGTTTATCTGAATACATAGATAACGTAAAATCATTAGATATCAATTTATTCAAAAGTAAAGCCGAGAAACAAGATATTGTTGCTAAAATACAAGAACAGTCGGAACGAATATCTGAAATTATAGATTTATATTATGCGGGACAACATGCTATTGCTTTTGAGAAATTCCAACAACTATTTAATGCTCCGAATGGGATATTAACTAATATAAAATTATATACTATCCAGCAGCAATCTATCGAAGAGTATCACGATGAAGACGGGATACTTAAATCAAAAGAAGTTCCAAACATCTGGTTCCGAGCAAGAATATTTGACAATAAACAGGAACATACTTTTAAGGAAATGTTCCATATTCCTCTTAATAAACGAGAAATTGTGAATACGCAAAGATATAGTGCTCCGGGATATCCTTGTTTGTATTTGGGTAATACTATTTATTCTTGCTGGGAGGAAATGCACCGACCTCGTTTTGACGATATTATGTTTTCTGGATTCAAAGTAAAGCAAAATTTTAATGTCTATGATCTGAGAATCCCCAAACGATCCTGTTTCGAAGGAGACTGCTTTAAGCAGGTATTACAATGCATGCCTTTAATTATAGCATGTATGATTCAAGTTAAAAATTACAATTATCCTTTTAAGCCGGAGTATATCATACCGCAACTATTGATAGATACAATCATATGTAACAATCGCAAAGATTGGAAAGATAAACACGGGCCATGTGATATGCCTTGGGGAGTTATTTATACCTCTACACATATAAGCAAAGATTTCCCATATGGAGCTGAATATTTAGAGAATATTGCTTTGCCTGCAATCAAAATTGACGGAGATAAAAATTATTGTGAAGTCCTTGCCTCTTTCTTCGATATATCCGATCCATTATGTTATGAATATGAGGCCTTGAAAGAGAATGATTCACATATTTATTTTGAAACATTTATAACTAATCCAGAAGAAAAACTTCGAAAACAATATTTAGAATCGAAAATGGGATATTTGGAGAATCGGATTAAAGAAAATGGTAATTTTCAGATGCTTGATTATATTTTTATTAATGGCCCCCAATCTGGTATAGTCATTCCACAAGATGGTTCACCTGTGCAAGTTGAAATAAGAGCAAGTGGGCCTTGTGAAATCGTTAGTGATTAAACGAGTAATAATTTTAAGAAAATTAAGTCTATATGAATAATACATTTTGGGAATCATTGCAATGGATTTTGTCTGCCGGAGGTGCAATTGGCGCAATTGTAACATTTTTCTTGAATAAAAATATCAATCAACAAAAACACAGATTAGATAAACTCAAAACAAAGTTCGATAATTTGGTCATTAAAAGAGATAAGGTTATTTCGTATATCAATATGCGGGTATCCGATATTGAAGTGTGGATGAATCGGACTAAAAAGTTGGAGTCGGCACAAGATATTGATATTTATAAATTCCGCGATCTTGTATCAAAATTCGAAGTAACCCTCATTCGTGGCCAATATTTATTACCTGATGGATTATGCCTACTGATAGATAAATTATTTCATGCACTTAATAACTGTCTTGAGGTATATGATGAAGAATGTGAAAAAAAAGAGTACGAGTCTATTCCATGTCCACCCGAAGATACATTTGCAAATAAATTGTATAGCAGAGAAATTCAAGAGCTATTCAAGGCGGTGAAATGGCAATTGAGAAAAGAGACTCGTGATAGTGAATAAGATAACCGCCGCAAAATTGCGGCAGTTTATCTTATTGATTATTCTCCGGTAGTAGCTTACACAGCACCGGATCGTTCTTGATTCGTTCCAGCTCCTTGGCTACAATCTGACTTGTTTCTGACTTAATACGCTCGTAGTTTTCCTGCACGACCTCTTTCATGTGGTCCTTGCCTTCCTCATCAATAAAGTTGGTGATGATGGGGATCTTCTCATAACGGGCCTTCTCCGCCTTTACCTTGGCGCTGTCCACGACAATCTCGCAGTGAAAGATCTTTTGCTCGATCCGTTCGTCGAAATTGTCCGCAACGGCCCCTACGAACATACCCTGTGTGAGCGTTGAGATTTTCGATTGCGGGATGAGGCTTTCCAACTGCGTCGAGATCGAGGTCGATTTTTCGTTCCGGTTGATTGTCATGCTTTCGCGTTTCTGAAGCACCTTTCCGAATCGTTCCGAGAGGGTCTTTGCCGTCTCGCCGACAACCTGCCCCGAGAAGATGTTGCCCACGGTATTCATGACGACGGCTGCCTCCTTGTCTCCGTAGTCGCGTTTGAGTTGCGAGAAATCCTGAAAACCCAGCAGTACGGCGACCTTGTTCGAGCGGGCTGTGGCGATCAGGTTGTCCAACCCTTTGAAGTAGATGGTCGGCAACTCGTCGATGATGACACTCGATTTGAGCTGTCCCTTCTTGTTGATGAGTTTGACGATGCGAGAGTTGTATAGTCCGAGAGCCGCGCCGTAGATGTTCTGTCGGTCGGGGTTATTGCCCACGACGAGAATCTTCGGCTCTTCGGGATTGTTGATGTCGAGCGAGAACTCATCGCCCGACATGACCCAGTAGAGTTGCGGTGAAATCATGCGCGAGAGCGGAATCTTGGCCGAAGCGATCTGTCCCTGGAGCTGGTCCTGGGCTCCTCCGAGCCATGCGTCCATGAATGGTGAGAGGTAATTCTCCAGATCCGGATAACTCGTAAGAATCGGGAAAATGTCTTCATAGCGTTTGTTCAGAAACTCGATGGCATGAGGAAACGTACAATATTGCCCTTTATCGTATGTTCGCAGGAACCAGATTATGGCAGCGAAGAGTATGATTGGCGATTCGACGAAGAAATCTCCCTGTTTTTGTACCCACGTCTTGTTCAGATTCAACATGATCGTGTAGGCCGACTCATAGGCATCGGAGATGTCGGTCATGAATTTCGGAGCGATGGGATTACAGCGATGCGACCGTCGGGGATCGTCGAAGTTGATGACGTAGAAGGTCGGCAGGACTTTGTAGCCCTTTTGATGGTTCAGCAGGTGGTTGTAGGCGATTTCCGAAAGGTCCGGGAACTTGAAATCGTAGATGTACATCGAGTATCCCTTTTCGATCTGCTGCTTGATGAATTGATTGACCACGGCATAGGATTTTCCCGAACCAGGAGTTCCCAGGACGATGGTGGCGCGAAAAGGGTTTACGATGTTGATCCAGCCCGGATTCCACTTCTTTTTGTAGTAAAATCGTGTTGGCAGATTTATTGAATAATCATTGCTCAGTAACCGTGTCTCCTGCATGAAGGATTCATTTTCGTTGTTGAAAACGTCTTCCATCAGGTTGTTTTTTAATAGACGGGACATCCATACACCACCCATTAACAGCGCTATGTATCCCGAGGATAAGGTCAGAATGTAAAGAATATTTGCAGCCGTTGTTCCCAGATTCAGCAGCCACCAGTTAAGAAAGAAAAAGACAAATCCGATACCGAGTATCAGCCCGATTTTCTTCCAGGTTACAAAATTGTCCTTTATCCCTTTTGTCCCGATACATGAGAGTGAAAGGAACAATACGGCAAAGATCTTTGTGTATAGCAAAGAATGAAATAATCCCGACGTTTTGTTGAAATTCAAAAGGATGCGGTCTATCACTCCGATATTGATTCCCCATGTTTGAATCAATCCGTAGCAAAACCAGTAGAGATGGATCAATACGAAAAGAATGCTGATGGCCCGCATGAAATCCATGACCTTGGCCAGGGCCCGTAAATCGTCTTCCTGTTGCATAGTTCCCGAGTTTTGGTTCGGGAACGAATTTATAGTATGGCGGGGCCTTATGTTCCGAGATCTCGGGATATGGCAGTCTTTGGCGTCGGTGTGGCAGTGGTTGGCGTCGTTGGATGGTTGAAGAAACGATTTTTTTCACTATTTTTACATCCCGATATGGCAACACTTGTAATTGAAAGTTCACACCCTGAAAAGATTCTGCAACACGCTATTCTTGCAGATCCTTCGGCCTTTTATGTCGGAGAGGATAAACACGCTGTAACTGGTGGTCGATTGACGGTTAATGTCATTGATCAAAAAATTGTTATCAATAGCAATAGATTTGATGAGGATGACCTGAAACGAATGTTTGCAGACTTCATTACAAAGTATGAATAATCGTAATACATAACTACTATGACAAAGGCTGAAATCGTTAAACAGATTGCGGAGAAGACCGGTATTGAGAAGGAAACAGTTTCCGCTATTGTAGAGAACTTCATGGAGCAGGTTCGTTCATCCATGATTCACGGAGAGAACATTTATTTGCGTGGATTCGGTACCTTCCAACTCAAGCGGAGAGCCGAGAAGGTAGCGCGTAACATATCCAAAAATACAACCATTGTTATTCCTGCACATACGGTTCCGGCCTTCAAGCCCTCTCCGGATTTTATGAAACTTGTTGCAGATAATAATCATTAATACGATCACCCTCATCTCATGCTATATTGGGTTGGCATATTATTAATGCCAACCCAATAAGTTTATATTACATTGATAATACGTTAATCTCGGTTGAGAGCTTTGCTATTATTAGGTAGTCCTATGTCCATATACGATCCACAATAGTGTGATGTAGCTGTTTATACGTCAATCCTTTGATAATTCTACGATGAGTCTTCGTGGCGTTTCAACCATCCAACGACTAAACTACTTACTGTTTGAGTCTTCCGCATGACTATCTTCCCCGACGACAACCGGGAAGAAAAGGAAATTACTCAAAAGTCTTTCAGGGTGTTTTGAAGAGAAATACTGTCTTTGCCTTTATCTTTGTCTCCAAATCATACAGGACATCGAGCGAACTGCTGCGACCTTCGATATTCATGGCATAAACGCTTTCGTCGGACATCGAGGCGATTAGGAAGTTGCGGGTCTGGGCGGTTTGCCACCCGGTTCGACAGGCGTTGCGTACAGCGAAGATCAGAATACGTCCCTCGGTCAGTGCCTCCTCGACGGCGGGCGGATAGCGGCGGTAGAGGGTACGCCCCAGCGCCCAGATCACCGGGTGGCGAGCTTTCAGCAGGAGCTCAAAGACGGACTTTTCGAGTGGAGATTGAAAACCGCTGATTACAACACTGTCGGTCGCGCAACACGCTTCTGCCCAACGGAGGGCCTGCTCCTCAACTGCGGGTGAGACGATACGCGAAGCAAAGAAGGCGACCTTTCGTCGGTCGAGCAGGGCGAGGTTTCCCGTGTTGTCGTAATCGAAAGCCATAAAAAACGTGGGTGCCGCATTGACTTACCCCATACTCAGGCCTTCGCTGCCCCCAATAGAAATAAGCAACACGGACAGCCCACGCGAAACGTGTATCATGCACATGGCAAGCCAAAGGCGTGCAGGCACAATACATGCGTCCACAAGGCGTCCCGTTACATCTCTTTCTATTGGTCAAAGTTGCGAAGTTTGAGTATGAAAGAAGATCGTAATTAAACGTCTGTCAATATGTAGATTCCGCGGTTGGCACGGAATCGTTTACAAAAATAGGAAAAAACTTGAAATAATAACGGAAATTCTCCGTACTTTCGATGTATGGAAAAGAAGACAGACATATTAACTTTTCATTCACCAGACCTCACGACCCGTCAGGAACTTCCTGTTGCCGGAGGAGATGTCAAGGCGGGATTTCCGTCGCCAGCCGACGACTTTCTCGATGCTCCGCTGGATTTGAATCGGGAGTTTGTCCACAACCCCGCCTCGACCTTCTTCGTGCGCGTCTCGGGCGACAGCATGGCCGGGGACGGCATCGGCGACGGCGACCTGCTCATCGTCGATCGTTCGGTGTCCCCTTATGATGGCTGCATCGCCGTCTGCTACGTCGATGGGGAGTTCACCGTCAAGCGTGTCCGGCTCGAAAAGGGTTGCGCCTGGCTTATGCCCTCGAATCCGAAATATCAACCGATTCGCGTGGATGCAGACAATGAATTTCTTGTCTGGGGTGTCGTCCGCCATGTCATCAAAACTTTCAAATAGGCAACCATGTACGGGCTCTGCGACTGTAACAACTTCTACGCCTCCTGCGAGCGGCTCTTCCGGCCTGATCTCGTGGGACGTCCTGTCGTAGTGCTCTCGAATAACGATGGCTGCATCATCGCCAGATCGAACGAGGCCAAGGCCCTCGGCATCGGTATGGGACAGCCGTTCTATCAGGTTCGACAGTTTATCGAACGCGGCCAGGTTACGGTCTTTTCGGCCAACTTCGCCCTCTACGGCGACCTGTCGCGCCGCGTGATGGCGACGCTCCGCTCGCTGGTCCCCGGCATCGAGGTTTACTCGATCGACGAGGCCTTCTTCGACCTGCGGGGCATGGCCGAGCCGCTCGACGAGTTCGGCCGTTCGATCGGACGAACGATACGCCGCAACGTCGGGATTCCGGTCAGCATCGGCATCGCCCCGACCAAGACGCTGGCCAAGATCGCCTCGAAGCTGGCCAAACAGTACCCCAAACTTAACGGGTGCTGCTATATGCACCGCCCGGAGGACATTACGAAGGTGCTGCGGAAATTTCCGCTGCAAGATGTTTGGGGCATCGGCCGTCGCTACGGAAAGATGTTCGACCGCATGGGGTTGCGCACGGCGCAGCAGTTCGTCGATCTGCCGCAGGAGTGGGTTCGTGCCCGCATGGGTGTTGTGGGGCTGCGGACATGGAGCGAATTGCAGGGCGTGGAGTGCATCACCTTCGAGCAGATGCCGCCCCGCAAGCAGCAGATCACCATTTCGCGTACTTTTCCTAAAGAGATCTATACGCAGGAAGAGCTGGATCCTATTATTGCCGAGTTTGCCTCGATGTGTGCCGAGAAGCTGCGGAGCGAAGGATCAGTCTGCGGCGAGGTGCAAAGCTACCTCTTCACGAACCGCCACCGCGAGGATCAGCCCCAGCGCTATGAGACAAGCCTGCAACTGTTACCCGAGCCTACGGACAGCACGCTGGAGATCGTGCGGCAGGCCCGCATCGCCCTGCGCGGGGTTTTCCAGCCGGGATACGGATACAAGGAAGCCGGCGTGATCCTCTCACAGATCACACCGGCATCCGCGCAGCAGGGATCGCTCTTCGACCCGGAATCGCGTGCGAAACAATCCCGGCTGATGAAGGTGCTCGACACGGTGAACAAGAGTTGCGGCAGAGGGACGCTCGTGGTGGCGTCGCAAGGCACCGAACCCTTCCGCATGAACCGCGAACACCTCTCACCGCGCTATACGACCGACTGGAAGGACCTGCTTGTTGTCAAGGTTTGATTAGTCTGAGATCCGGAAACGACAGCTTCGGATGTATTTTCAAGAAACGAACCGGCAATTTCGAATCTTATCCTCAGATGACGCAAAAAGCGGAATTTTTAGCGAGGAAATCACTTTTCTCCTTGATTTTTTGCGGGATGTCTCTTATCTTTGTAAGAGAGAGCGTTATGAGGAAATTCAGAGATTTTAAGAACGGCATTTTGCAATGGCTTTCTCAAACGGGAATGCCCGGAAGTCTTTGTCCCATATATAACGACGCCTTTCCTGCTCTATTTGGGCTTTTCGGCATGAATGGGGTAAACATTTACCCCCCCCCGAAAAAATCGGTTGAAATAGCATTTAATCGAGCCATCTCTCCCGAATACGGTTTGTGCTCGGGCGTTGTCCGTATGTCTTTTTGTTCCACTCCCAAACAGAAAGACAGATGACCTCCGAACTGAACCATATCCTCATGGCTGCCTGCCTGCTGATTGTTGCGGGCTTCGCATCTTTTCCGTACAGATTGAGCTACGGCAATACAGCATGGCTCCCCCGCAAGATGCGTCCTGACAGGGCCTATCTGGAACGTCCTTACGAATATGACTATCCGGCGCATAACATCAACCTGCTCTTTTCCGTTTCGGTTATCCTGATCGGGACTTTGGCGCTGATTTTCATACTGGCTCCCGATCTGCCGGAAGATGTGCCCGCCGAAAGGTGGTTCAGCGCTTTGGCCGTCCTCTATCCGGCTTATGCCTCCTGCCAGGTGCTTTTCTGGCGGAAGGACTACGGTGACGGCTTCTGTTACGCTGACCGGCTGACAGCATTCAACCACGGCAAGACCGATACGATTCTCCTGATTGCAGCAGCACTCTTCACCCTTCACCTGACCGGTGTCCTGCCACTTTCCGTCTATCGGATTGCGGCAGCCGTGTTCTGCGCACTCTGCTGCATCTTCCTTATACACGACTATATCCGGGTATTCCGGCTGCGGGGTGACAATGAATACAGTGCCCCCATCGGCATGAAGGAAATGTATCCCGAAAGTCTCAATCTGCTGTCTTTTCCGCCATTGGCTGCGTTGTCTGTCGTATCGCTGTGGCGGAATCCTCCGCTATTCGCCATGTTTTTCGGCATTCTGCTGCTATGCCTCACGGCAATACGCTATGTCTGCCGCTTTCATCCGGCAATCAGGGGTGATGAAAACGAGCGCAGAGGCTACCTGCGCTACTGGAGGCGGAACTATAAAGTAAAAGCAAACAATTAAAAACGACAATATGAAAAACTTGAAAAAATGGATTACGACCGTACTGCTGACGCTGCTGTTGCTTCCGGCAATGGCGCAACAGAAGGCAGACACGATCTACACGTTCCGTTTCGTGGCGGGCGACGACATGTTCTACGTCCCGTGGAGTGGAAACGGAGAGGAATTGAACCGCCTGCTTTCCTGCGTGGAACAGCACAAGGCGGCGATTCTCGACGGCGGGATTCCCGTCGAGGTGGACGGTTACTGCACGTCGCAGGCTACGGCCGATGAAAACCTCGCCATGGCCAAGACCCGCTCGAACCGCGTGAAAACGGAGATGATCCTGCGTGGCGGGCTCTCCGAGGCGTGCTTCACGACGAAAAACCATGCCGATAAAGGCAACTTCGTGACGGTGCGCATCGTCATCCCGACCGGGCCGTCGGAGGCAGAGCTTGAGGCACGGCGCAAAGCGGAAGCCGAGCGCTTGGAAGCCGAGAAGCGTGCCGGGCAGGAGCGTCTCGCCGAGGAGCAGCGCAAAGCGGAAGAAGCCCGACTTGCCGCTGAAAAGGCAGAAGCTGAGAAAGCCGCTCAACAAAACACACTTGCCGACACTCCGTCGGAAACCAAAATCACAAATGATTATCATCTCTCCCTGCGTGCCAACCTGCTGCGCTGGGCTACCCTGACACCCGATTTAGGACTTGAATGGCGCATCTGCCCGTCGTGGGGCATTGCCGTAAACGGCTCGTGGACTTCTTGGAGCTGGAGCGACAAAGACCGCCGCTATGCACTCTGGGAAGTGGCTCCGGAAGTGCGTTACTACATGGGCGAGAAGAAAGCCTGGTATCTGGGTGCTATGTTCAAGGCCGGACAGTTCAACTACAAGCTCTCCGAAACAGGCAAGCAGGGCGACCTGATGGGTGGCGGCATCACTGCCGGCTACCGGCTGCGGCTGAACAAGGCATTAGATCTTGACTTCAACCTCGGCTTGGGCTACCTGAATGCCGACTATGAGAAATATGAAGTCATTGACGGTGTGCGAGTACGCCGCGGCAACGAGACAAAGGACTGGTGGGGCCCCATCAATGCCGGTGTGACATTGGTATGGAAGTTATTCTAAATAAACTGCAAGCCGAGAGCAGAACGGAACCTGTTCCGGTTATGCCGAGGCGCAGCGTTTATTGAAGATTGAAAATCTTAACTGCAAGGAATCGAATATGAAAGCAAGACAATATATAAATATGATGGGAATGGCAGCCGCCGTGCTGTTCTCTTCCTGCGTGAAAGATACGCTTTATGACACGCCGCACCCCGACTACGGGAAGATTGCGGTGACAGCCGACTGGTCGGCCCGCGGTGAGGGCATCGACATACCTGCCACATGGACGGTCACCATGGGCGACTATACGGGTACGGAGACTTCCGCCACCCATACACCCGACCATCTGTTTGCTCCGGGAAGCTACACCCTTGCGGTGTGGAACCCGGCTGAAGGAATCACGGTAAGCGGTACCACCGCCACCGTTGCCGCAGCCATGGGAAACCGGGCAGGCACGGATGCCTTTGTGAACAATGCTCCGGGATGGTTCTTCACCTATACGGAACAGGTGAGCATCGAGAAAGACAAGGACTATCCGCTGACCGCCGCGATGAAGCAGCAGGTACGCGAGCTGACGCTTGTCGTCGAGCCGACGGGTGATGCCGCCGGACGCATCACGGAGATTGTTGCCCATCTGACGGGTGCAGCCGGAACACTCGACTTCGCAACCGATACCTACGGAGCCGCTTCGAACGTCGTGCTGCCCTTCACCAAGATAACCGAAGGTGATGATGTCGGCAAGTGGAAAGCCACGGTGCGGCTGCTGGGTGTGACCGGCACGGAACAGCTGCTGACGGGTGAAATCCGCTATGCTGACGGCAACCCGACCCCCACCACGCTGAAAAGCGACCTTACGGAAGCTCTCAAGGAGTTCAACACCGGAAAGGGCGAATCGCTGACCCTCGGCGGAACGCTGGTTGAGACTCCCGAAGGCATGGAAGTGGACGGAGCCGGAATTACCGGCTGGGAAGAAGTGAAAGGTGATGATGTAAATGCCGATTTGTAACTAATAAAATGACAGATATAATGAAGACAAGATTTTTTGCACTTGCGGCGCTCGCCCTCGCACTGGCAGCCTGCAATAACGACAACGAGATTCTGAACAATGACGGTCCCGTGGCCGCCCGGTTTATCGCCGACATCGCCCCTGCCACCCGCGCCAGCGGAACCACATGGACTGGCGGAGACCGCATCGGCGTCACCGACATCGGCAACGATACCCGGTACGGCAACGTGCCTTTCATCCTGAAGTACGGGAAATTTGAGGCAGAAGAAAAGGTCATCTATATCGAAGATGTAAAGACCCATACTTTCCGCGCCTACTATCCGTACAACGCAGCGGGAGGCACCCTCGCAGCCACGACCGATGCCACGGCGCAGCAGAACCAGCCTGCCATCGACTTCCTCTTTGCCTCGGGAGCCACGGGAGACAAAAACAGCCCGGTGGTGAGCTTCACCGACAAAACCGACAAAGGCGGTGCAGACAACTCCTTCCACCACCGCATGAGCCGGATAACCCTTACCTTCGAGGCGGGCGACGGCGTGGATTTCAGTATGATCAAGCCTGAACGTTACACGCTGGACGGATTAATACTCACCGGTACGTTCAACACAGCCGACGGTATTGCCACCGCAGACGACGGGGCACAGACCGGAGAACTGACCATGGAGCTGGCAGACGGCAACCTCACGTCATCGGTCATCCTCTTCCCGCAGACAGCTGCATCCCTGCCGTTGACTGTGAATTACAGAAGTCAGAATTATCATGCCACGCTCACCGTGCCCGAAGGCGCACTGCAGGCGGGAAACAACTATACCTATACCGTCAAGGTACGCAACAAAGGCCTTGAAGTCAGCGAAGCCACCATTGCAAAGTGGAACGATGTAGACGGCGGAGAAGTGGGTGCTGACCTGTAAGACATTACTAATTAAGAATGAAGAATTATGAGACATAGATTATTTATCCCCGCAGCCACCGCGCTGCTGCTCGGCCTTGCTGCCTGCACACAGGACGAACTGGCTGACGGTAACCGTCTGCCCGAAGGTGAATATCCCGTAGTCATCCGTGCCACCGGACTGTCCGTAGAGGCAACGCCGCTGGCAGCCCCATCCACCCGTGCCACCGTGGACGGCGACTGGCAGGGCGTACAGACCGTAGCACTCAAGATAGGCGACGCAGTAAAGGAATACACCGTAACGGCTACGGATGCCGACGGATACAAGAGCGCCACGCTCTCATGCGAGAACGACCCGCACTACTGGACCAGCCGCGACCCGATTACCGTATCGGCATGGTGGCCCATCGACAAGGCTGACATCACACGGATGCCTGCCGTAAAGGTG